>Ga0255761_10001399_pt1 | contig 22318 bp, 26 predicted proteins | sample 071ome_29_FD_179961 | JGI IMG/M metagenome (GOLD analysis project Ga0255761, IMG submission 179961) | Coastal salt marsh microbial communities from the Groves Creek Marsh, Skidaway Island, Georgia - 071407BT metaG (version 2) | ecosystem: Environmental > Aquatic > Marine > Intertidal zone >... | reverse complement strand
TCGACGCACGATGGGATTACTGTGTTGTAGTCTTTGATTCGGATGGCAACATGATCGAGGAATGGACCGATGAGCAAGGAAATTGCACCATGCCGAATGGCGAGCAACTTCAAAGGCCGCACTTTGTCGGTATGGATCCTTATGATGTTGATAAGCATGTTTGGATTCTCGATGATCATAAGCATACTATCTATAAGCTAACAAATGATGGTTCAGAAATTGTCATGCAGCTGGGTACCTATGGTGAACTAGGCGCAGATGAAAATCACTTTAACCGACCCTCAATGATGGATTGGATGCCTGAAGAAGAGGGCGGCGCAAGTATTTTTGTTGCAGATGGATACAACGGTACACGAGTTGTGAAATTTGACTCAGAAGGTAATTTTATTACTCAGTGGGGAGAGCCTGGTGCGCGAGGCGGTGAGACACGTCCTGGGTATTGGCATAATGTTCATGGTATAGCGATTGATCCAGTCGGTAGAAGGGTCTTTGTAAATGATAGGACCAATAATCGTGTTCAAGTTTTTGATGAAGATGGTAATTACCTTTACGAATGGAGTTTTGGACCGGAACCAGCTGATATACACGACTTTATGATAACTGCTGATGGCCATTTATGGGCAGCAGATCGCGGTACTAATAAAATGCTTAAATATGATCTTGAGGGAAGATTCCTTTACTCATGGGGCACTTGGGGAGACTTCCCAGGCGGTTTCTGGGGTGTTCATGGTATCAGTTCAGATCCTCAGGGAAATTTTTATGTAGCAGAGGTTGATAATGGAGGCTTCCAAAAGTACACCCCCAGAGCAGGTGTAAATCCAGAAACTTTAGTAGGCGCACCCGTGAGATCGGCTTGGTAATTTAAATTGCTTAAATAAATAAAAAAGCCGCTTTTTTTGCGGCTTTTTTAATTTATAACACTGATAAAATATTAGGTATGAAATATCTTCGCATTCTAAGTGCCGTAATTGGATCCAGCTTCATTACCATTGCGCTCATATTATTTATGAATGACCTTATTGGAGGAAATTTTATAAGATCTCCAATTCGTTACTTGCCTGTATTTGATGTCATCATGCTGGGTAATCAAGATCAGGAAAGGTTACAAAGACCTCCGTCTGCTGAATCAAGACCAATCAACCCACAGCTTGATTATGATCCCCTATTTGACACCGAAGAAGAAGCTCAGGAACAATGAAGCCCAACTATAGTATCAAGAAGGACTTTTCACTTGATACGATGGATATTGTCATTGCTGTATTACTAGGCGTGTGTCAGGCAGTAGTAGAAATATTCGGCTTATTAGGATTTTTAGAGAGAACCGTATGGGCAACTGGCCCTGTAGGATTTGCGATATATGCTTTTTATAACGGTACAACATGGATATTAATTTTTCTTGGCGCCTATCTAAGAAAACGGGCAATGGTACCTGTTTTGGCCGTTGCGGTCACTGCTTTGGTTAGATGGTTTTCTGGGGATCCTGATGGACCGATATTACTATTTTATGCTTTATTTCCAGTTTCATTTGGCGCATTAATTTTTCCATTACTTAGATGGAAGGGTGGTTTTTTATTGTTTGTACTCTCTGTTGCTGTAACTTCAGTTGCTAATCAAGTGGCTTTATTTGTTGGTCAGGGAGGATTTCAATTAGCTGATGGAACATTTTGGGCATTGGTATCAATGGGCATAGCTTCAGTTGGAGGCACATTGTGGGGCTTTGCGACATGGTACCTAGGAAGAGGACTTGAAGTCGCAGGTGTGAACTCAGTTGATCAGCCACCATCACTGAATGTTGAAATGAGAAAAAGCAGTGAAATTAAAATTAAAGAGAACGAAGAAGATCAGGTGATTGAGTTTAATAATTATTCATTTTGGTTTGATAGAAAAAATAAAAATGAATCAGATGCTCAATTAAACTCTGTTAGTTTAAACATAAAGAAAAAATCAATTGTATTATTGGTAGGTGAGAGCGGTGCTGGAAAAAGTACCTTAGCTTTAAATATTCTTGGTGTCTACCCTGATTATTATGGCGGAGCCTACGAGGGCATAATTTGGATAGAAAATGATTTTGATCAGCTGCAATCGAGAGACTCAATTCCGAAAGATAAAAGATTTCGAAATGTAAATATTGTCTTTCAGAATCCTGAGGATCAAACCGTATGCCTAACTGTAGAGGAAGAGGTTAGCTTTGCTTTAGAGAATTACGGCTTAGAGAAAAGCGAGATTACTAGCAGGGTAAAGGATGCCCTCCTATGGGTTGGCCTTTTTGGTAAAGAGAATGTTAGCGTTAATGAGCTCTCGACCGGAGAAAAACAAAGGTTAGTTTTGGCATCTATGGTTGCATTAAGGCCGAAAGTTCTTATTCTCGATGAACCCACTTCAAATCTTGATCCACAAGGCAAGCATGAAATCATTAAGTTGGTGAGTAGACTCCGCGATGAGCTAGATATGACCATTGTTTTAATCGAGCATGAAGTCGATAAAGTCTTTCCAATCGTCGATGAAATTTTTCATATTGAACATAACAAAGTTTTAGGACCGTTTACCCCAGAATCCTTTCTAAGCGAGATTGGTCTTAGAGCTAGAGATGAATTAGGTTTATGGATCCCGCAGGCTAGTGAAATTTCACTTGATCTAAAAAACAGAGGTGTGAATTTAGGAGAATCAATAGATACCACTTATGAATCTTTGTTAAAAAAACTACAAGCACGATTAAGCCAAAAATTATCTACCGGTAAAGATCAATTACAACCTAACCAATTATCTGAAGTATTAAGGTTGAATAATGTCAGCTCGGGTGACTTATTTAACTCAATTAATTTGTCATTCAAATTAGGAGAAACGGTTGCTATTGTTGGGGCAAATGGTTCGGGTAAATCAATTTTAGGATCGATAATTGCTGGTATTTATCAAGATTACTCAGGCGAGGTGTTCATACAAGATGAAAATATTAGAAATATGAACCTTGAGGAAATCACAAATACAATCAGTTATATATTCCAAATACCTGAAAAGCAGTTTGTTAGGAATTCAGTTTTTAATGAAATTCAGCACGGTATTCGTGACAAAAACCTAGATGAAAGAGCAATAAATAAAAAAGTAAAAGAGGTTCTTGAGCTCGTAAATCTTTGGAGTAGAAGAGATGCAAGTCCTTATATACTATCGCATGGCCAAAAAAGAAGACTATCGGTCGCATCCATGATTGTCTCAAAACCAAAAGTTCTTATACTTGATGAACCAACATTTGGACAAGATTTTAGACAGGCAAAAAATTTGATGCTATTGCTTAAAGATCTTGCAGTCTCAGGAACGCTTATTATCTTTATGACAAATGATATGAAAATAGTCAGTGAATATGCAAATAGAGTGATTTCGCTTAAAGAGACAGTCATTTTTGATGGAAGTCCAAAGGTATTTTTCAACGAGGAAAAATTATTAGAGGAGGCTCATCTAGAGTCACCATGTATAGCTAGGCTAAATAACTATTTTAATTTTTCTAACTACTCAAATTATGATGCAGTCCTAGAGAGCATCACCAAGGAGATAAATGGATAACTTTAACATTACCTATCAGCAAGGCAATTCGTTTATCCATCAGCTAAGTCCTTACACTAAGTTGATGATTATATTAAGTATTTCTTTTGTTGCGATATTTAATACAAGCCTCAGTGTGGCTGTTAGTTTATTCCTTTTTGCATTTTGCTCAGCAATATTTTTAACGAATATCCACTATAAGATGTATTGGAATTTTGGAAAAATTATTCTACCCTTTGTTTTTATTATCTCTTCCGTTTTTCCCTTTTTTTATGGTGGTCAAGTTACTACTGGCTCTGACATAATTGCAATCAGCACTCCATTTAGGGATTTAACATGGTCAGCATTAGGTTTTGGTGCTTTATTAGGACTAAGATTTCTTACTTTAGCGATGGCAGGACTTACTTTTGCGTTTACCACTCATCCCAGCGATCTTGTTCAAAATTTCACTGAACGTGGTTGGAATTATAGATATGTGCATGCACCAGTTCTAGGTTTAATCTTGTTTCCAAGATTTATTAAACTTGCATTAGAGATTTTATTAACTCAGAAAGTTCGGAATCTTGGTTTTGAACTTAAAGGATTTAGAAAAAAGATATATCGATTCAGACACCTGGTATTTGCAATGTTGGTTTTAGGTCTAAGGAATGGGCAGGTTCAAGCCATGGCGTTAGATGTCAGAGGCTATGCCTCAAACAAAAAGCGTACATTTGTAAGAAAAAGCCCAGGAAATAAATTTACAGAAACTATTTCATTAATCATTTTACTCTTATCGATAATTTTTTTAATTAGTCAATTTAATCCTCAATTCATGCAATGGAATATTTAATCCAATGAAAAAGAATATTATTTTTGGTCTACATAGTTGCCTATCAGTTATTGAAAATAGACCCGAAGATATAATCAATATTTATCTTGGTAATTATGTCGAGAAAGATAAAATCAAGAGAATTACAAAAGAACTGACATTAATAGGAATTAACTATAAAGAGGTAAGTAAAAAAATACTTGATGAGTTATCCAGCGATGGAAACCATCAAGGTATCGTTATTGAGAACAAATCAAAGAGATTAAAGTTACTTGAGGATTATTATTCAAATTTTAAATCCCCAAAACGGTCATTTTTGATGTTAATACTTGATCAAATTTCCGATCCTCATAATTTAGGAGCGTGCTTAAGATCCGCGCTTGCATTTGGAGTGGATTGCGTTTTGATCACACAAAACAAATCTGCAGGAATTTCAGATACCGTATCTAAAGTTTCTTGCGGCGCTGATCAAATACTAGATATTTATACTTGTGTTAATCTTGCAAGCGCTATCGAAAAACTAAAGTCATACGGAATTTGGTTTTATGGTGCAGACCAAGAGGCAAGTAATTCAATATTTGAAATAAAGCCAGACCATCCAATGGCAGTAGTCATGGGTTCTGAGGAAAAAGGAATAAGAAGGCTCACAAGAGATAAAATGGACTTTATGGTTAAAATTCCGATATCAAAAAAAATTGAAAGCCTTAATGTATCGGTAGCATCTGGCGTAGTACTTAGTCATATTATCGCTAATAGGGGCTAATAAAGACTTGAGCTAATAATTTGATTGATATATGATTCCTGGTTACTCCTTGTTTCATCATTAAATAAGGGAAACTAAAACCGTAGGGAGATATATGAGACATTACGAAATTGTATTTATTGTACATCCAGATCAGAGCGAGCAAGTTCCCGCTATGGTTGATAAGTATAAGAAAACTATTACCGAATCCGGTGGCTCCATTCACAGGGAAGAGGACTGGGGAAGAAGGATGCTTGCACATCCTATTGAGAAGATTCATAAGGCACACTATATTTTATTAAATATAGAATGTGATAAAGCACCGCTTGATGAGATCGTATCATCATTTAAATTTAATGATGCTGTGCTTAGGTATTTGATCATTAAAAGAGACCATGCCATTACGCATCAATCGTTTCTCGGGAAAGAGAGAGAAGATGAATTAAGAAAAGAAAAAGATGACGCGCTGCCTTCTCATACTAAAAAGGTAGTAAATACCAAAGATTCCGTAGTCGAAAATAGTACTGAATCTAATCAAGAGCCTAAGAAAGAAAAGCCCTCTGATTCTAATGATGCAGATGAACAGATATCAGAAGTTCTTTCAACACCAGAGATTGAGGAATAAGTAATGAGTAAAGATGCAACTATAGACTATAAAAATTTAGATGCCCTCAGAAAGCATACAACTGAAAATGGAAAAATAATTCCAAGCAGAGTGAGCGGAACTACTAATTTTGAACAAAGAAGAATTTCTACTGAAATAAAGCGAGCAAGATTTTTATCTCTTCTACCATATACTGACAGACATTAATCAAAAGCAGTGATTAATTTCTTAAAGTGGGCTACTAGTAGTCCAGTTCGTATTATTCTTGTTTTGCAGTTATCTTATATTCTATTTCCTTTATTGCAGTCCTCTTTCTTTGCTTTAATTGCAGTAAAAAATCACACAAAAAATTTACTCAATTATGCTGGTATAACCATAATACTCTCCATCCTCATAGCCAGCGTTATGGGAATAAATGTCATATTTACCTTTGTGTATGTTTTGTTTTCATTGTCCCTTGGGCTATTATATGGAACACTCCTAAAATATAAAATTTCATTTATATATATATTTCAAATACTTACAATATTATCTTATAGCATTTTATTAATTATCAGCTTAATGTTTGTTGTGCCTTATAGCTTTATTGATCAAGTCTTAATACAACTGAGCCCAGCTTTCGAGTCAAGCAATGTTGATATATCAATAATGAGGGAGGTCATGTATGAGTATTTTTACTCAAGTATTGTATGGCTGTTATATATATATGCATTTGTAACTTTGATTTTAAGTTATGCTTGGTGTTCTCATTTTCATACTTTGAGACCCCTTTTTGATGAGTTTACAAATCTAAGGTTAGGTCAATTTCTAGGTATTGCCACAATAGCAATCTATGCTCTTTCTTTCTTTTTCGACCTTAGCATTATCAATCAACTAGCGATGCTTTGTCTAACAGCCTTATTTATTGCTGGATTATCCTTTATACACTTTTTATTCATAAAGTTTTCCATACCGAGGCAGGCGTTATTTTTATTTTACTTAATGTTTTTTATACCAATATCGTCTAATTTTCTCTCACTAATATTAGTGATTATTGGTATCATGGATGTATTTCTTAATCTCAGAAAATTTAATTTTATAGGATCAAAATGAACGTAATTTTATTAGAAAAAGTAGATAATCTTGGAGAAATTGGTCAGGTAGTAAAAGTCGCATCTGGCTATGGCCGAAATTTTCTCATTCCCCAAGGCAAGGCAAAAGTAGCAAATGAGGAAAACTTAAAAGAATACGAAGCCAAGCGAGCTGAATTTGAAGCAAAAGCGCTCGATGACCTTAATCAAGCCAAAGAGAGAGCTTTAGCGTTAGATGGCAAATCAATATCTGTGACTAGCGCAGCTGGACCTGAAGGAAAGCTTTTCGGATCAATTGGTCCAATAGATATTTCAGATGCATGCACAGCGTCAGGTGTAGAGGTGAATCGATCCGAGGTTAGACTTCCTGATGGCCCTTTTAAGGAAACGGGTGAATATGAAGTAAAAATTCATTTACATGCTGAAGTCGATGTCATCATAAAGCTCTCTATAATTGCTGAAGAAGCTTCTGAGTAAGCATGAGCTTGCAGCCAGATAAACTTGGAGCAAGAAGATCAAAAGATGATTTAAATCTGGAGCTACCACCAAGCTCTATTCAAGCGGAGTTATCGGTTTTGGGCGGTCTTCTCATTGATCCATCATCATGGGATAAAATTGCTGATGAAGTAAATAGCCAGGACTTTTTCAAAAGAGAGAATAAGATTATTTTTTCATGCATTGAAAAAATACAGGGCGATGGAGGAACGGTTGATGCCATTACTGTTTCAGAGCTTCTGGCCTCAAGAGATGAATTATCAAGCATTGGCGGTATTGAATATATTACGGAGATAATTAATTCAACTCCGAGTTCAGCAAATATCAAAGCTTATGCAGAGATTATTAGGAATAAAGCCGTCCTAAGAAAGCTACTTACTATAAGTGCAGAGATTGCAACAAGCGTTCGAAATCCAGAAGGGGCATCTACGGAAGAGCTTCTTGATGAGGCAGAAAAGAAGGTCTATGAGATATATGATAATTCAAGGGGTATTAAGCTTGGATTCAGGCAAGTAAAAGACCTCATACCCAATGTCATTGATCGTCTGGATATGTTAGCTAAATCTGGAAAAGATATTACTGGTGTTCCTACAGGATTTACTAAATTGGACGAATTTACTTCGGGTCTTCAAAGGGGCGATTTAATTGTGATTGCGGGAAGGCCTTCCATGGGTAAGACAAGCTTTGCAATGAATATTGCTGAAAATGCTTCAATTGGTCATAAAATCCCAGTTGGTGTCTTTAGTTTGGAGATGTCATCAGAGCAATTATCTATGAGAATGTTATCTTCAATCGGTCGTATCAACCAGTCTAAGCTTAGAAATGGAAAGCTCAGTGGCGAGGATTGGTCGCGCGTGAATTCTGCAGGGACTATGCTTTCAGATGCTCCGATATGGGTTGATGATGTTGGATCACTTACTCCCATTGAACTTCGTGCTAGAGCTCGACGATTAAAGCGAGAGCATAATTTGGGATTGATTATCGTTGATTATTTACAATTAATGAGTGTCTCAGGAACTAAAGAAAATAGAGCAACAGAGATATCTGAAATCTCAAGATCTTTAAAATCTTTGGCTAAAGAATTAGACATTCCAATCATTGCGCTTTCCCAATTAAATCGAGGCATTGAGAGCAGACAAGACAAAAGACCCGTAATGAGTGATTTGAGGGAATCTGGAGCAATTGAACAAGATTCAGATCTGATACTATTTATTTATCGTGAAGAGGTATATGATCCAGAGACACCAAAGAGAGGCATAGCCGATATAATTATTGGTAAGCAGAGAAGCGGTCCGACTGGGGATTTTCTTCTTACCTTTTTGGGTGAATATACTAAATTTGAAAATTATATTCCTGATAATTATGGAGAGGGTGTCCCTATTCTTTAAGCACTCTGCAGTTGCTCAATGCTAACTGTCTTGATCATATGATCATTACTCTCTAGAACTTCGATAACATAGTTTTCAATAGAAAAATTATGACCTTTTTCTGGCATCTCGCCTAAAAGCTCAAGGACTAAACCATTAATAGTAGTTTGTCCCTTATTTGGCATCGTCCACGCAAGCAGGCGATTAACTTTTCTTATGCTCATTCCTGCATCAACTCGATATTTGTTTTCAGATAGCTTATGCAATTCATGATCCGTAGCCTTATCAATTTTATTTATATCACCAATAATCTCTCTTATAACATCTTCAATAGTAACAATGCCCTGGATGTCTCCGTACTCATCAACTACAAAAGCAAATCTGTGATTATGTTCCTTAAAATTAATAAGCTGTTTGCTTAAAGGGGTCCCTTCTGGAATATAAAAGGGCGTTTGAATCTTTCTTAGGAGTTGTGACTCACTAAACTCTGGATTCATAATATCTGAGAGCACATCCCGAACTCTGACTACACCAATGATTTGATCGATGTCATCTCGATACAATGGCAGTCTTGAGTATTTAGTAGATTTGAGCACTTTGATTGAGTCCTCCCAAGGCTCATTAAGATCCAATCCGATTATTTCCTGCCTTGGAACCATAACATCATCCACATCGATATTTTCTAGGTCGAGAATGGTGAGAAGCATTTGTTGATGATCATCAGGAACATACTCGCCTGATTCAGTCACTGCTGCCTTTAGCTCAGCAGAGTTCAAGGCTTGGCCCTTAAGGTCATTCGAGTCAAAACCAAATAATTTAAGGACCAGATTTACAATGAAGCTAACGAAAAGTACTACAGGGCTAAAGATTTTTAATAATGGGTAATAAATTAATGAGGCTGGTAGCGCAATCTTTGAGGGATACTTTACAGCAAAAGTTTTTGGTGTAATCTCAGCAAAAATAAGTAGTACTAAGGTAAGTATAATTGAGCCAATCACTAAGGCTCCCTCTCCTCCAATTCTAAGGGTAATCAAAGTAACAATAGAGGCGCTTGATACATTAACTGCATTATTGATTAACAAAATAAGACCTATGAGCCGATCGGGCTTCTCTAGAAGTTTTTCTGTAAGTATTGCAGCTTTATTTCCCTTAAGCGCCTTGTGCTTTAATCGATATCGATTTACGGATAAAAGTGCAGCTTCAGAACAAGAGGTTAGTGCAGAGAGAATTAATAAAAAAAACAATAAGCCTATAAGTAGACTTATACTCTGGTCATCGCCCAATTATGTGAGCTCCTAATCAGTTAACTAGGTTACAGTTTTAAGTTATCTGACTTTAATGTCAAGAAAATACTAATATTAATGAGGAAATTATTTATTTTTCAAAGAATTAACAATACAATAAGTGCCTTATAAATATGGAATCAAAATGGTAGTTTTAAGATTAGCTAGGCATGGTGCCAAAAAAAGACCTTTCTATCACATTGTTGCAGCTGATAGTCGCACTAAAAGAGATGGAAAAAATCTTGAGCGAATTGGATTTTTTAATCCTATGGCCACTGATAAAGAGCAGAAGCTGAGTATCAATCTAACACGCACTAATCATTGGATCGAGCAGGGCGCACAAGTGTCCCACCGCGTTAAAAGTTTAATTAAGGACTTTCAGGCCACTCAAGTTAGCTAATTGTCTAATTGGCCCGATAAAAAATTTATACCTATTGCTCAAATTTGTTCTCCCTATGGTTTCAAGGGTTGGTGCCATATTAAGACTTTTGCAAGCGATTTATCGATTTTGACATCAGGCCAAGAACTTTATTTTGAAAATGAAAAAGAGCTCTCTATATTAGAGATTGAATTGATTTCTGAAATCAGCAATAAGCACATTGCAAAAGTCATTGGGTTTGATAGCAAAGAAATGATTGCATCATTAAAACAAAAGCTAATTTATATTCACCGTGATTCACTGCCTGATTTAAATGACAATGAATATTATTGGCAAGATATTATTAAATGTAATGTATACGATCAAAATAAGACTCATATTGGTCAGGTAACTCAAATGATTGAAACTGGCGGCAAAGATGTCATGGTAATTAAAGGTGCAAAAAAAGAGGTCCTGATACCCTTTGCTATAAATGTTTATGTCAGCAATGTAGATATAGAAAATAAAAAAATATTTGTTGAATGGGATGAATGATTGCAAATTAAACTTTTCGGTGATTGCGCCAATCCCTGAGATTCTTGATATCCCCCTCAAGTATGGAGTGTTAGGTAGGGCAGTTAAGACAGGTCTTGTAGGTATTAATACTTTTTCAATTCGTGAATATGCTTCACCTCCCAATAATAAAATTGATGATCATATCTATGGAGGCGGAGCAGGGATGGCGCTCATGTATGAGCCCATAAAAAAAGCTCTCCTTGATGCTATCGGAGCTATGGAAAGTCCTTTCATCTATGTTTTGTCTGCTGGTGGTCGAAGATTTAATCATGAGGTTGCTCATGAAATGCTCAATAACAGGAATAACATATTAATATGTGGCCGATATGAAGGAATTGATGAAAGGGTATATCAAATCTGTCCTATGGAAGAATTATCGGTAGGAGATTATATTCTCTCGGGTGGTGAGCTTGCAGCCCTCTCGGTGATTGATGCAACTTCAAGATTAGTCCCAGGAGCGCTTGGAAATGAAGGCTCTCTCGATGAGGAATCATTTAAGGATGGGCTCTTAGATTATCCAGTTTATACTCGTCCCGAAGAAATTGATGGAATGAAAGTTCCAGAGGTCCTACTAAGCGGTGACCATAAAAAGATTAAAGTTTGGAGAGATGACATGAGGTTCCAGAGAACCCGAAAGCATCGACCCGATTTATTACATTTGATAAAAAAAAGATAAGTCTGAAGTAGCTTTATAACGCCAATTCTACGAAGATTTATGTATGTTTTTCTTGCCAGTTGTTATAAAATGCATTTTTAAAAATTTCCCTTTCATAAGATGTCTAAAATTATAGAAGATTTAAATAAAGACCAGCTTAAAACCGATCTGCCAGACTTTAGACCTGGAGATACAGTTGTTGTTCAAGTGAAAGTAAGCGAGGGGAATAGAGAGCGCCTTCAGGCTTTTGAGGGTGTGGTGATTGCTAAGAAAAATCGTGGCATTAATTCGTCTTTTACCGTGAGAAAAATTTCTCATGGCGAAGGAGTAGAGAGGGTCTTCCAGACCCACAGTCCACTCATCGATAGCATTAAGATACAGCGTAGGGGTGATGTGAGAAGAGCAAAACTTTATTACCTAAGAGAAAGAAGCGGTAAATCTGCAAGAATTAAAGAAAAGCTTAACTAAAAGACTTTTTTAAACCCTAGATTCTTTAGTAAACTCATAATTAATTATGACTAGAATCATTTATTTCTTATTCATAGCATTCCTTTTAAGTGGATGCATCACCGTAGATCTTCCAATACCTGCCGAAGGAGAAATTCCTACCCTAGTAGGTAATTCCATCACGGCACAAAAAGACCCTTTAATCGTATTCTCAGCTCTACCCACATACATTATTGTTAATGATGCTTTGATTACTAATAATCCTGAGGATGTAGATTATTTATTCAGTGGGTCCTCACTCTATTCGCTTTATTCAACCTTTTATGCTGATTTAGGTAATCAAGAGCGGGCGCTTGAGCTAGCGGAGCGCTCTTATTTTTATGCTTCAAGCGCATTATGCCTAGTTGATGCCATTTTGTGCACATCAATTAATGAGAGAGATTTTATATCCTTTTCTGAGTCATTAGGTTCTGCTCATGTTGATAGTCTTGATTCGATATGGCTGTTTACTCTATCTTGGTCAAATCTTATTCGATCTCAAGAAACTACCTGGGAAAGCATTGCTTTTTTGCCATGGTTACAAATGCTTTTAGAGACCGTAATAGCAATTGATCCATACTATCAAAATGGATCCCCCTATGAAATTTTAGCAATAACTCAATCTCTTATTCCGCCCTCATTAGGCGGAAAGCTTGATCAAGCTAACGAAAATTTTAACTTTGCCTTTGAGTATTCTAATGGAGAAAACCTTGGGGCAAGAGTAAGTTATGCGGAATATTATGCAAGAGCTATTTTTGATCAAGGGCTTCATGACCAAGTTTTAACTGAGGTCATCGAAAGCAATATTGAAAGCAAAGCTTTTAATCTATTTAATACAAAAGCGAAAGAGCGTGCTTTGTATTTACTTGAGTGCAGTGATGAATATTTTAATTAAAAATCTTTTATTGTTTTTTTCTATATTCTTTTTGAATCCAATATGGGGACAAAATACTGAATTTAAAATAGCAACACTTGCACCTGAGGGTTCTGCATGGATGAAACGATTTAGTACCGCAGCAGATGATGTTTATGAACAAACCGATGGAAGGGTTTCTATTAGATACTATGCCGGTGGGGTCATGGGAGATGAGAATCAAGTATTGCAAAAAATGAGATTTGGTCAGTTAAATGGCGGAATGTTTACTGCATCAGGATTAATACAAAGATATGCAGGGTTAAATAACTATACCATTCCATTTCTATTTAGAGATTCGGAAGAGGTTAATAACGTGCGAGAGCGATATGATCAGATTTTAATTGATAAATTAGATGATGCTGGCTTAAAAAGCTTTGGGCTTATAACAGGAGGGTATGCATATGTTTTTTCAAAAGAGCCAATAGAAAATCTTCAGCAGCTTTCCTCATTAAGGGTATGGTCTCCAGAAGGTGACCCTATCAGCTTTTCTGCTCTAGAAACTTTAGATTTATCCCCAATAGAAATGCCTATCAGCGATGTATTATTGGGATTGCAGACCGGTCTTGTTGATATTGTAAGCGCTACAACTTCTGCAGCGTTAATTCTACAATGGCACACCATTGTGAGGTATATGATAGATTTACCTATTTTGTATACCATTGGAACACTGGTAATCGATAACCGAGCATTCAATCGATTAAGCGCAGAAGATCAATTGATTGTAGCAACCCATTTAAATAACGCATCCTTAGATCTAGATGCTCTTGCTGAAAGCGATCATCAGCAAGCGTTAAATGTTTTAAGTCAATTCGGTTTACAAATTACCTCTATTGATCAAAATTCTTTAGATCAATGGTATGACAGGGTAGATGAGGGGATAGATCAGATAAGTTTAAATCGAAATATTGATAAAGAATCCTTAGAAAGTATTTACTCATTCTTAAATGAGTATAGAGCTCAATAGGCGTGAAATTGTTCATTGATCGGTGCATAGCCTTAGGGGGTAAGCTAAGGAAGATAGAGGCATTATTTTGTACCTTTCTTATTGGTGTAATCGTAATTATCATTACACTCCAAGTGCTCTCTAGAAATTTTTTTTCTTATTCAATTCAAGGTCTCGATGCGATAGTTAGAATGATGACATTTTATATTGCGATGTTTGGCGCCATACTTGCCACACATTTCCATAGACATATTAGCATTGATACATTTAGTCGTTTTGCTTCAGCCAAGTATAGGTATTTCCTCGAATGCATTATCGATATTTGGTGTCTCATTATTGCTTTTAGTCTTTTTTATTTTTCTCTGGAGTTAGTTCAAAGTAGTTTTGAGTTTGGTGATATTTATACCGGCGAGATCAGTCTTTGGATTTTACAGTTGATTATTCCTTATATGTTTTTCAATCATTTTATGATTCATCTAATGAATCTAATAAATACGCTTGCTCGAAAAAAATGATCTTTTTATTATTTTTATTGCTTTTCATTATAGGCGCTCCAATCTACTCCTTGATAGCAGGTATGACCCTCACATCTTATTCTGAGACTGAGATTCCTCTTGTAGTCATAATTCTTGAATTTTTTAATATGTCCAATATCCCAATGTTATTAGCGCTTCCACTATTTACGCTTACGGGATACCTTTTAGCAAAATCAGAAGCACCCAAGAGACTCATTTATTTCTCAAGTACCTTTTTTAAATTAATTCCAAATAATCTAATTTTCTTATCACTATTTTTAGCTATCTTTTTTGGGGCTATTACAGGTTCTTCTGGAATTACTATTATTGCATTTGGTTCTTTGATTTATTCTTTGCTTAATGATCGGTTTAGCGATAATTATTTATATGGTTTCATAACAACTTCTGGTGGCTTAGGATTATTATTTGCTCCTTCTCTTCCTATGATTTTATATGCCATTATCGCTGAAATTCCCGTCTATGATTTTTTTAGATTTGCAATTATGCCCGGAACGATATTAATTTTTATTTTCTACTTACACTCAATATTTTTATCAAAAGGCTCTATCCAAAATAGAGACTTAAATATAAAGTCTCCAAAAAATAATAAAAATATAGCTATGTGGCTTGAGGTATTTTTACCTATTGCCGTCGTTATCGCTATTTATAATGGGTTGCTTGCAATTACGGAGATCGCGGCATTTGCAGTTCTCTATATTTTTATTGTTGAGTTTTTTATATCAAAAGATCTCAAGAAAGAAGATTTAATTAATGCAGTTCAAGAGTCCATGACTCTTATCGGCGCGATATTTATTATCCTAGGTCTTTCTCTAGCTTCGACAAATATAATTATTGATCAGCAAATTCCTCAATTAATATTTGAGTATATGTCCCAAATTGTTGGATCAAAATTTTCTTTTTTTATATTTCTAATTATTTTTCTTTTACTAATTGGCGCCATCTTAGACATATATTCGGCCATAATTATTGTTCTTCCAATTCTATTACCTCTGGCTAGTTTATACGAGGTGAACAGCATACATTTAGGTATATTATTTATCTTGTTAATGGAGATTGGATTTATAACACCTCCTATTGGGCTTAATTTATTTATTGCCTCCAATAAATTTCAAAAAAGCATTACACAGATCTATATTTCAACAATACCATTCTTTGTAATTTTGCTTCTTTATGTACTTCTTGTAGCTTATTTTCCAGCACTTTTCCTATTGCCTCATTAAAAAATGATTGACTCATGCGTATGAATCAGTGAGTCAAAAGTAAATTTATTATTGGCTGTTTCCTTTAGGTTAATTGCAATCATTCCTGATGTATTAATGACTACATTCTGATCTAAATAGTAAGAGCTAATTTTAGACAGCGAGGGGTTATGACCAATGATCATTAAAGTTTCAAATATTCGTAGTTTATTTTCAATTAACTCTAATATTTCATCAGATAAATTTTGGTACAGCTTTGTATCAAGTTCTTTTGGAAGAACTAGATCAAGATAGGTTTCAATGGAATTGCAAGTTTCTTGGGTTCTTATAGACTGACTCACTATTGCATGATTAATATTAATATTTAATAGTTTGATTGAATTAGCTAGGAGAGCGCATTGCTCAAAACCTTTTGCCGAGAGACTTCGATCGATATCCTTTTCGAGGGCAAGTGCAGATAAAGAGTCAGCATGCCTCACTAGAAGGAGTTTTTTCATTAAAGCATTCCCGTTTGTAGTTTAGCTTCATCAGACATCATGGACTGGTTCCAGGGCGGGTCAAAAACTAACTCAATATTACAATTTGAAATACATGAAAGGCCTTCAATCTTCTCCTTTACATCTTGCATGAGAATAGGGCCCATTCCACACCCAGGAGCAGTTAATGTCATTTCGATATTTACTTGATAGTTTTCATCAGTGTCCTTTTCGTACAAGACTTCGCATTTATAAATAAGCCCTAAATCAACAATATTGACAGGAATTTCTGGGTCGTAACATGATCTGAGTTGTTGCCATATAATTTCACTCACATGATCATAATCCTTAGGATTTTGGATTATTGGAATTATCATCGCTTCTTTACCGATCGCATCAGCATCTTTTCCTGGCAGCCTAAAAAGATTTCCTTCTATGTAGATAGTAAAAGACCCTCCAAGTTCTTGTGTAATGTAACCAAAAGCACCTTCTGGAAGCTCTACTTCGTCACCATTTGGTATCAATGTGACAGAGCAATTTCTATTAAAAGTTACGGGTTCATTTGTGTGATACATTATTCTGTAGAAGCCTTTAGCTGGTTAGTTGATAGTGCTTGCTTAAGAGCATGCCATGAGAGACTGGCGCACTTCACTCGACTTGGGTAGGCTTTGACTCCAGATAGAGCCATAATTTTTCCAAGACGCTCTTCATCAATTTCATCTTTTCCTGTGAGCATACTATGTACCATAGCATACAGCTCTAGACATTGATTCACATCCAAGCCCTTAGCATTTTCAGTCATCATCGATGCGCTTGCGACAGAAATCGCACAACCTGTACCAATAAAAGAAATATCTTTAATCAGGTCGTTTTCTAGCAATAAAAATAATTTTAATTTATCTCCACAAAGTGGATTTACGCCCTCTATAGATTTTGTAGCATTTTCAAGCTCACCAAAATTACGAGGATTTTTATTATGGTCCAAAATAAGATCTCTATATAGTTCAATTAAGTTACTCATTGAAATATTCTCTTTGTATCCTCAATAGCATTACAAAGCTGATCAATATCTTCTTTGTCATTATAGAGTGATAGAGATGCTCTTGCTGTGGCCGGAAGTTCAAGATATTCCATTAAAGGCATTGCGCAATGATGACCAGCTCTAATAGCAACACCATGCTCATCCAGAATTGTAGCGATATCATGGGGATGCACAGCGTCTAGGACAAAGGAGGCAATTGCAGATCTTTTGTTAGGATTGCCAATAATCCTAAGCCCATTAATTGCTGATAGAGATTCAATTAAATATTTAGTTAAACTATTTTCATAATTTAATTTTTCTTCCCAACTAAATTGGCTCAGGTAATCAACAGCATAACCAAGTCCAATGACACCAGAAATATTTGGGGTCCCCGCCTCAAATTTGTAAGGAGGAGAATTAAAAGTAGTTTGCTCAAAGGATACTGTTTTAATCATGTCACCCCCTGTCATAAAAGGAGGCATAGCAGTTAGGTGTTCATATTTTCCGTATAAAATGCCGGCTCCAGTAGGCCCATGAATTTTATGAGCAGAAAAGGTAAGAAAATCACATCCAAGCTTAGAAACATCGATTGGTAAATGAGCAATAGACTGTGCAGCATCTACGATTGTGGTTGCTCCATACTTTTTTGCATTTTTAATCATTATTTCAATTGGATTAATTGAGCCGAGAACATTAGAGATATGGGAAATAGAAATAATCTTTGTTCTGGGGGAAAGCAATGAATTGAATGCCTCTAAATCTATATCACCATTCTGATCTATCGGACAAACAACAAGCTTTGCTCCCGTGGCCTGACACGCTTGTTGCCAGGGTACTATATTTGCATGATGCTCAGCAGTAGATATAACTATCTCATCATTTCTATGGATACATGACTTTGCGAGTGATGCTGCCAAAAGGTTAATGCTTTCCGTTGTACCTTTGGTATATATAATTTCATCAACTTGTTCTGCATTAATATAATTCTTTATTTTTTCCCTAACTTTTTCATACTCCTTAGTAGCCTCTTGCGACAAATGATGAATGCCTCGATGCACATTGGCATGCAAATTCATTTCATAATGACTGAGGGCATCGATTACAGCTTTGGGTTTTTGAGTAGATGCCGCATTATCAAGATATGCAAGTCTTTTTCCATTAATTTGTTTAGATAGAATTGGAAAATCTTTTTTTATTGACTTCATAGTATTCTCTTAATTTAGCAATGATCTAAGTAATAGGTTGTTTTCATGGGGCAATATATCGTTAAGCAATCCTTCAATGATCATATTTATAGCAAGTTTTTTTTCAATACCTCTTGCCATAAGATAGGCAAGTTGATCTTCATTAATCATGCCAACACTTGATCCATGTGAACACTTTATGCTGTCGGTATATATTTCAAGAATAGGGAAAGACTTAATATTTGCATCATCTGAGAGCAGTAGGTTTTTGCTTAACTGATCAGCCTCAATATTATAAATATTTTTTTCAGCAAATATTGTTCCATGAAATTTTCCTGAAGATTGTTCATTTGCAATAAGGTTATGTCTTTGGTTGCTAATCGTAGAGGAAGCATGATGAGAAATTTTAAGCGTATGTGAAAAGTTTGCTTTTTGATCAAGTTGCACTGCTTCAGCAAAGTTACATTTTGCATTTTCTCCGTTAAGATTGATTGCAGAATCAATCTTGGTATGGCTTAGCAGTCTTTGAATGGAGCTATATTCATATGTAGCGTTGTCAGCTACATTACAAGTTAAATTTTTTTGAATATTGGAATTTTTATTTAATTTAGAAATATATATGTGATGTACTTTCGAGTTTGATGATAAAAGAAATTCAATATTTTTATTTATACTTATTTCAATGCCATTATCTTTATCCAAATCAATCTCTTGAAAACATAAGCTTGTCTCTGGAGCGCATTTAATGATTACTTTTGGTAATAAATAACTATCATGAAGATTTATTGAAAAGAGATTTAAATTAATAACTTCAATATTTTTATGGGCAGCTATCCTTAAAACATCATTATTGCTGTCATGGTTAATATCAAGCTTATTGATTAGGCGTTCATCAATAATTAATTTTTCTTTATCAAATATAATATGATGTCCAGACAGTATGGGTATTCCCATGGAGTGTAGCTTTTCCTCTATCTCCGCTTCATGAGTCAATTCTCTTGATTTGATCGTGCTATTTAACTTAGGAGAGCCCATAACTAAATCCAATCAAAGCCTTTTTTATCTAGCTCATCAGCAAGCGTCGCATTGCCGGTTCTAACTATTGAGCCATTAGCGATTACATGAACAAAATCAGGTTTAATTAATTCTAATAATCTTTTGTAGTGAGTAATGATTAAAAATGATCTTTCTGAGTCTCTTAATTCATTGACCCCACTAGAAACGATTTTTAGGGCATCTACATCTAATCCAGAATCAGTCTCATCCAGAATGCAAAGCTTTGGCTCTAGAAGCAACATCTGTAATACTTCATTTTTTTTCTTCTCACCGCCGGAGAAGCCCTCATTTACCGAACGATGAATGAATTCATCAGAGATATTCATTTTATCCATCAAGACTTTAATCAACTTTAAGAAATCAAATGAATCAATTTCATCTTTGCCCTCAGACTTTAATTTTGCATTCAATGCAGAACGTAAGAGGTAAGTATTATTAACGCCTGGTATTTCAATGGGGTATTGAAATGCAAGAAAGATTCCCAAGAGTGCACGTTCATTTATCTCTAAGTCATTAATTAGGGAACCATTAAATTTAATCTTTCCAGAATTAATAGAATAATTACTATTTCCTATAATTGCCTGAGCTAATGAGCTTTTCCCAGCACCATTTTTACCCATGACCGCATGAATTTCACCTGGCTTAATCTTAAGTGAAAAGTCATTTAGGATGATTTTATTTTCTACCGATACCTTTAATTTTTCTATTTCTAACATAATCTTAACCAATAGCTCCCTCGAGGGAGACGTTTAATAGGTTTTGTGCTTCAACCGCAAATTCCATAGGCAGTTCTTTGAACACTTCCTTACAAAATCCATTGACTATAAGATTCACTGAGTCCTCTTCGCTCAAACCTCTTTGTTGACAATACATCAATTGATCATCACTAATCTTAGAAGTAGTTGCTTCATGTTCAATGACAGATTTATTACATAAATTATCGATTTCGGGAAAAGTATGCGCAGAGGCATTGCTTCCTAAAATTAGCGAGTCACATTGAGTATAGTTTCTTGCATTTTCAGCATTCTTAAAGAATTTAACTCTACCTCGATATGCATTAGATGCATTGCCAGCAGAAATACCCTTGGAGATTATTGTGCTTTTTGTGTTTTTACCAATATGAATCATTTTTGTTCCTGTATCTGCTTGCTGGAAATTATTTGCAACAGCAACCGAGTAAAATTCTCCTATTGAGTTTTCACCTCTTAGAATGCAACTTGGATATTTCCATGTTATTGCAGAGCCTGTCTCGACTTGCGTCCATGAAATTTTTGAATTTTCACCGCGACAGTCACCCCTCTTAGTGACAAAGTTATAAATGCCTCCAACTCCATTTTCATCACCTGGATACCAATTTTGAACAGTTGAGTATTTGATTTCAGCATCTTTCAAAGCTACCAGCTCAACCACAGCGGCATGTAATTGATTTTCATCCCTCATAGGGGCTGTGCAACCCTCAAGGTAACTTACGTAGCTTCCTTCATCTGCGATAATTAGCGTTCTCTCGAACTGTCCGGTGTTTGATGCATTAATTCTGAAATAGGTAGACAGCTCCATTGGGCATTTTGTATTTTTTGGGATATAAACAAAAGACCCATCGCTAAACACGGCAGAATTAAGTGCAGCAAAGAAATTATCTCTTTGAGGAACCACCGTGCCTAGATACTGTTCAATCAGGTTAGGATATTTTTGAACTGCTTCAGAAAAGGAGCAAAAAATTACTCCTGCCTTCTCAAGGGTGTCTTTAAAAGTTGTTGCAACAGAAACACTGTCAAATACAGCATCCACAGCCACGCCAGCTAATTTTGCTCTTTCATGCAGAGGAATACCGAGTTTTTCATAAGTTTCTAATAGTTTCGGGTCTACTTCATCAAGAGATTTTGGGGCGTCCTTTGTATTTTTTGGTGCTGAGTAGTAGGAGAGCGATTGGTAATCAATCGGATTATATTTTAATTGTCCCCAATGCGGTTCTTTCATAGCTTTCCATTGGCTGAATGCTCTTAATCTCCATTCAGTTAGGAAAGATGGTTCTTTTTTGATTTGAGAGAGCTTTTTTATAACCTCCTCATCAAGACCTGGCTCAAATGTATCTTGTTCGATATCCGTAACAAATCCATGCTCATATTTTTCCCTAATAAATTGATCGGCATTATTTTTCATTTGATAAATCCAAGTATTTAATTTGTAAATTTAATTGGCTTTTCTTGTAAATCCCTAAGGGTAATATCGTTAAGTGCATGAGAGATGATATTGTTTATTCTCTGCCAGCCATAACTGATACCGCATTGATTTTGCACATTGCATGAAGATTTCTCGCTGATGCATTCAGTTATCGCTATGGGTCCCTCGAGTGCAGTGAGTATTTCGGCTGCAGTAATTTCCTCGGGCTTTTTGTTTAATGCATAACCGCCTTTTGATCCTCGAACTGAATAGACCAAGTTACCATGATGCATCAATTTAAGTATTTTGCTTACATTGGGTAAGGACAAATTAGTCTCATTTGAAATATAAGAAGCGCTCTTAAATCCAGTACTTTTATGCGGAAGGTTAGAGAGCACCAGGGCACCATGATCGACTAGCTTGCTAATTTTTAACATATAGGACTAGTTTAGTACTATTAAGTATAATCTTCAATTTTTCTTAATTTAATCGATAACGTTGTCTGCGAAATTTATTTAAATAAATAAATGTTTCCATTAGAATTATTGCTTCAAAATAATAAACATTAAATAAAGTTAAAGGGATTATGAATATAGATAAATTAGAAAATACCGCACAAGCCATGGTAGCTGATGGACGGGGTATTCTCGCCGCAGATGAGAGCAACGCTACGATTAAGAAGCGCTTTGATGCAGTAGATGTAATAAATACTGAAGAAAATAGAAGAGAATATCGTGACTTACTATTTAATACTCCTGGCATGGAAAGCTATATTAGTTCGGTCATTTTTTTTGATGAGACAATTCATCAGTCCACAGAAAAGGGCATAAAGTTTACCGAGTTACTGGT
>Ga0255761_10001383_pt1 | contig 22473 bp, 18 predicted proteins | sample 071ome_29_FD_179961 | JGI IMG/M metagenome (GOLD analysis project Ga0255761, IMG submission 179961) | Coastal salt marsh microbial communities from the Groves Creek Marsh, Skidaway Island, Georgia - 071407BT metaG (version 2) | ecosystem: Environmental > Aquatic > Marine > Intertidal zone >... | reverse complement strand
CCGTAAAAAAAAAATGGAACATCTCCGAAACAAACAAAACAAAAAAAATTTCCCGGAACGTCGTCGTCTTTTTCTTTTTCGTCGTCGTCGTCGGTAATTCTCTCTCTCATTCACTCAAAAAATGCCCTCACACTTTTCGCGCAAGTGCTTTTATATCGCTCATATAATAACTTTCTCGTTAAAACCGCGCTCTGAGAAGGAGGTCGCCTGTGGCACTTTACACGCGCACTAAATCTCTCTCTTCTGTCTCTTTTTCGTTGAAACCGAATAAGGAAAGAAGAAGAAGAGAAATTAAAAGGAGGAGGAAGCAGCGGCGCGAGAAGAAGGCACAACAAACTTTTAACACAGAAAAAATGACGACGGACAGGAAGTGCGTTTTATCACGTCATCGTCTGGTTTTTGAACACATCGCGCGCTCGTCCTTCGTTTCTGCCGTTAGCAGCGACTCTTTGTCTCTTCTGTTTCCTTCTTCTCTGACGATTCATCGTTGTTGCGATTATCGCCGTCGTTCTCGAAGAAAGGAAAAGGATTTTTGTACGAGACGAGAGTGTTTGTTGGTTGCCGCCTCTTTCTTTTTTGAACACACCGCCGCGCGCGCGCCGATTCTTCTCTCTTTTGCGTTCATTTCTAGACGCTGACCAATCTCTTTCGTTTACTACTACCACTACTCGCGCGCGTGCGTGTGCGCGTAAATCAGCAGACACCACTACAAAGGCTCGCGAATGGTGTCTCTCGGCAGAGTCGTCTCGGCGCCGAAACCAATAAATTTACCCTCGCAACGTTTCGAACACGATCCAACCTCGAGTTTAATGAACGATCCTTCGATAAAGTTGGTCAATCGAGGTCCACCGTCAACGACGACGACGACGACAACTGGAGGAGGAGGAGATTCATCTTCCTTGGATAATAACGGTAATAATACTAATAATGCCAACAAAAACAACATTAAAAACGGAGAGAAAGAACAACACAGTTTGCCGGAGCGAGCGAGTTGGGGGAAGAGTTGGGGCAGCAGAGACGGTGACGGGGAACTCGGGAATAGTTGGAACAATAATCGCGAGAATAATAATTATAGAAACGGAGGAGGGTCTTCCAACGGAAGTAGTTATCATCAGAACGGCAGCTTCGGCGGCGCTGGCAGTAAAGCAGACACGTCTGACGATTGGCGACGACGCGATTTCAACAGTCAAGGAGGAGCGCCGCAGCCAGGACCGGTGCCACAGTGGGCGACGAAATCGAACGAAAACAACAACACGACGACCGCTAACGGAGGATCGCGAGTGAGACCTGAGATTCAACACGAAGTTGCGGGAGCGATTGCGAATTTGCACATTCCACAAGGCGATTGGGGAGAGGACGATCAAATGGACTTTTCGGACCCACCGCCTGGTGGATTCCAAACGACAAAAGCGAGGACCAGAGGCTCCGGGAGCAGCATGGATGTAGATGAATCCTCGGACACGAGGAGAAACTCCAATCAAAGAATGCCGGAAGCGAAAAACGTGAAAATTTTACAAAAACCGAAGAAGAAAGAAGAAAAAGAAGTGATATTTTCGTCCGCAAACTTGCCGGAAAGTTTGCGGGTGTTGAAGCGACAACCAGGAGAAGAGAAGAAGTTGTGGACTCCGCCGGGTGAAAAAGCTACAACGACGGCGACGACGAGCGCGTCATCGCCGCCGAAATCGTCCGCGCCGGCATTCGCTGCTGGAACGACAATCATCAGTGGTGCGTCCACGCCTACTTCGACTCCACCATCGAAGTCGAGACCACCACACCATCCTAGCACCAACGGAGATTACGCACATCTTCAAGGCACGTCTCTCTTTCACGCCTCGACGCCGCCGGCAACACCTCCTCCACCCCCGGGAGCACCACCGCCACCGCCGGGCGCACCACCACCGACACCACCTGGTCCACCCGCGCCTTTGCCGCCAACACCACCACCAGGCATGAAGCCACCGCTTTCCCCGTACAGCGCGTCCGGATTGACTTCATCTGGATCAAACGGATCACTGCAGCATCCGCCAACGCCGCCAGGACCTCCTCCAGTAGATGTTGCGCACAGATCACCGCGTGGCGTTTCTCCGATGCGTCAACCGCCGAGTCCACCGCCAGGTGTGCCGCCGCCGCCGCCGCCGGGCGCACCGCCTGGTGTTGGGATGCTCCCTGGTAAGAAAAATGGCAACTCTCCGTCATCCGCTTCAAAAAAGGCATCCATGAAGAAAAAGAAAGGTCAGATAGAAAAGGCAGGAGGGACGACGACGGAAGGATCACCGGATACGAGTGGTGACGAATTGCAGCAGCGAGCGAATAAGAAAACAAATAAGAAAACGAATAAGCAACAAAACAAGAAGAAATCAGGTGGTAACGCTCCAAATCCTCCATCCGTGATGCCTCCGCTCCCTCCAGGACCGCCTCCAGTAGAAGCGAGAAAATCTTCTGCGACTAAGCGAGGCGCCGCAAAGCATAACAACGTAAAGCCGGGATCATCAGGAACGTTACGAAGGAATAAGAAAGGAGGTGAAGGCTCTATAAGCAGCAAAGACTCGGAGGACGGATCGAAGTTTGAAGACTGTGAAGAAGAAGCAGAACCGAAAGAAGTGGAAACGCCATCAAAAAGAGGCGGAATCCTCGGCTGGTTTGGGTTTTAATGAGTGAGGAAGGTAGTGAGAGATTCTTCTATTCACTGAATAACCTGATCTAATAACGTTAATTTTTTTGTGAAATAAACGCGTGTAAAGTACAAAGTCACATTGATTCTAACCCCCATACTAAATTCTAAAAAACATCACAGCTTATAGCGCCCGGCGCCAGCTCCACCCGGTAAAGCCTGTTTTGATACCACCTCTTCTATTTGTTTCTTAACGTGATTCTTCGCCGCAGTCACGCATCTCTCGGTTGGACCTTCAATTAATAAATACAATCGCCGTTCGCCCATTGGAATGGCTCTCCCAGGCGGGTAATACGTGCCCTTGACAGTCACCACTGCGCCGGTGAAATCATTGATCTGTTGGAGTTGGTCTTTATGCGTAACTTTCCACCTGGCGTATTGCGGGAAATCGTTGATTTCGAGCTCGGATTCGAAGTGACTCTGACCTGCAGAAGTAATCACTCCGCCTGTAGACATCTTATGCTGCGCGTTCAAAGCCGCCGCGAAAGCAGCAGCCTTGGCTGCTCCGGCTGAAGCACCGTGCGCTAATGCTGTATTTTGCGCGAGCATGATTGCATTTTGCGCCGCAGAAGACGACATGAACGCAGCAGCAGAATTGGCGACGTGACCAGCTTTTGCAGCTTGGTCTCTGAGAATAGTCGGGTCATTCGTTGGAGGATTATAATTCGACGAAGACGTTTTTCCCAAGGACGAAGCAATTTTTCCAGCGGCAGCTTTTGCCGCCGCGACGAGTGCACTTGCCTTCTGCGCTTCGGCATCTGCCGTAGACGTCGGAGCATTCAAACCTCCCTTCTTGGACATTTCTTTGAACACTGCATTCGCTGCTGCCTGCGCCACTTGCGCCGGTGTTGCGCCAAATTGAGACGCCAGGGCGACTGCCGTGGACGCTTTCGCCTGTCCTGGTGCCATGGGACCTCCAGCGGCATTTGTGTTCGCGCTTTCGATTGCTGAAACCGACGATAACCCGGCGGCACCCCATTTCATGTCACCCCCGCCGTCATCGTCGTCGTCGTCCATGTTCTCGTCCTCATCATCGTTATCATCTTCAAGTATTAATCCAGCGGCTTTTGCAGCTTGGCGTTTTTCCTTCTTCAACGCATCGGCTTCGGATTGATCAAATTTAAATCCAGAACCGCCAAAGCCAGAACCGTTTGCCATGACTTCGTTGTTCTTTCGCTTGTTTCCAAATGCTTCTGCGAGTGCTAAAACATCCTGTGGCACCGGTTGCTTTGCTTCGCGCATAGCTTTTACGAGGTCTGGCGCGAAACGCTCCTCGTCACGCGAAATGAACGTCACTGCGGTTCCTTTCTCTCCGGCTCTTCCAGTTCGCCCGACTCGGTGAACGTAGTCCTCAAGGTGGTTCGGGCAATCAAAATTGATGACAAGTTTTACATCTTTAACGTCTAAACCTCTCGCTGCGACTGAAGTAGCGACTAATACATTGCACACGTCTGTTTTAAAATCAACAATCGTACATTCCCGATCGGCTTGCTCTTTCCCGCCGTGCAAAGACAGACACGGATAACCTGACTTTAACAAATCTCTGAAGATCGTATCGCATTTATCTTGCGAGGCGACGAAGATAATCACTTTACCTTGTTCATAATACTCACCTAGTAATTCTAACATTCGAATGAATCGATCTTCCTCTTCTCTCAATTCGACGAGCTGTGTGATATCGGAATTTACAACCGAACGGCCTCCAACTTGAATCTCAATTGGGTTTTCCAACGCCGCTCGGGCGATATTCTCCATTGCGCGCGGAAACGTCGCCGAAAACATGACTGTTTGACGATCCGGACGCGTATTTGCTAATATTCTCGTGATTTGCGGCTCAAAGCCCATATCAAACATTCTGTCGGCTTCGTCCAAAACGAAATAGGTGATGCGTCGTAAATTTGTGATTTTACCAGCCCCAGTAGTGAGAATATCAATCATTCTTCCGGGCGTGCACGCAACTGCTTCGCACCCTCGTTTTAAATCGGTGATTTGTGATTGAACGCCGGATCCACCGTAAACGGAAACGCATCGAACACCAACCGTTTTACCAAACTTTCTGCACTCTTTACCTATTTGCGTCACCAACTCTCTAGTCGGTCCGACAATCATAGCAATCGGACCATCGCCATTTTTTATCTCCGGTTGATCTTTAATATGCCGCAGCATCGGCAGTATATAAGCTAAGGTCTTACCAGAACCCGTTTTAGCGACGGCAATACAATCACGACCGCTCATGATGATTGGTAATGCTTGCGCTTGAATTGGCATGGGATTCTCAAAGCCCGAACGTCGAATGAGTTCCATGATTTTATTCGACAATCCAGCTTGATTCCAAGATTTAATCGGTTTTGGTACTCTTTTACCGCGACAAGATATGCCGTCGAGTTTTGTTCGAAGCTCTTTGACTTCTTCTTTTGTCATTTTAGACATTTCGTACGATTCAATGTAAAAATTTTTTCGAAACGGCGGGTAGTCAATGTCCGAGTGCACGACTGCTCCAAGTTTATCTGCTTTTGATAACTTAGCTTTTTGTTTTGCCGCCCACTCGTCGTCCGAATCGCTTTCGTACATGGCGAGTTCTTCTTTGTTATCCTCGTCTTTTTCTCCTTTGTCTGTTATCGTCGCATTTGCTCCTTCGCCATCTTTCTTCTTCTTCCTCGCCTCCTCATTCTCATCGCCTTCGCCTTCTGAATCCTCGTCGAAAAAGCCTCGGACGATGTATTCTGGTTTCACCTTGATTTTGCTCTTCGCGTTTTTTATGGCTTGCTCAGATGCTGGCGCTCTCGTTTTCACGTCGACGATGGATTTCTTCTTTTGCAGCTGGACGACGGTATTTCCCGAAGAGTCCTTCTTCTTGCCATTATCGTCGACATCCATGGCATCCCCATCTTTCTCGACTAGAACTCTCGCCGCTCTCTTTGCTGCTCTCATAAATTCCGCCTCTAACGCTTTCTCTTTCTCTTCTTTCTCTTTTTTCAACTTTGACTCTTCGTCTTCCTTCTCAGCTAATTGTTTCGCTCTCTCCTCCGCCTTTGCTCTCTCCTCGTTCATCGCTTCATCGTTCAAATTCATAAACGCATCCAAAGGATCGTCTTCATCGTCTTCCTCACCGTCGCCATCCTTCTTGCTTTTATCATCGTCGTCCTCATCTTCATCGTTGAGAAAACTCGGTGGTTTCCTTTTCGTCATCGCCGCATTTGCATCTTCGTCCTCGTCGTCGTCGTTAAACATCCCATCGTCGTCCATCATCACAGTTTTCCGTTCAAACCTCTTCTTCCCAACTACCGCTTGCAACGCCGCCGCTTTGATTTCGTTCATTTTCTTCTTCTTCTCCTGAGCTTCTCGCCACTCTTGAAGTTTCCGTTTCCTTTGCTGTATGATCAAATCGTCTTTTTCCTTTTTGTTGTTCTCTGCGCTCGCACTGGCGGCTTTCTTCGTCTTCCTCGACGGTGAACCACCATCAGCATCATCTTTATCGTTTTCTGTTTCTCCTCCTTTTCCACCTCTATTATCGTCGTCTCCGTGTCTTCTCTCCGGACTCTTATCGTCTGACCTCAATCCTCCTCCCGCCTTGCCTCTTCCTTTTATCTGTTTCTGTTTCTTATTCGCGTTCGTGTCGTTGTTGTTGTTGTTGTTGTTGTTGTTGTTCGTTGATGGAGAAGGAAGAGGTGACTTTTCTTCTGCAATTGGTGACATTTCCTTCCTCTTCCTCCCTCCTCCACCGTCGCTCTTCTTCTTCTTCTTCTCTTTGTCTTCTTCGAGAGCGGGAGTTGTCTCTCGACTCAGAGATTTCGATGCGCTTCTTCTTCTCGTCGTCGTCGGCATTGTTATTATTATTATTATTACTATTACTATTAATGAAGCCAATGCAAGTTGTTTGTGAGTGTGAATTTTTTTTTCTCTTTTTCGGAATTTCTTTGATTTTTCCCTTTTTTCTTTTCTCTTTTTGTCTTCATTATTACTATTAAAGCGCGCTTCTCTGTGTTCAAAATCAAAAGCAACGACAACAACAACAACAACAATAATGTTCCGATTTGGTGGGGGCGGTCGATCTGCGTTCGAAGCGCAATACAGAGCTTACCCGGTGTCCTTCATCGACCGCTCGGAGTTGGACAAAGGTGACAAAATCATTCTACCACCCTCGGCGTTAGACAGATTATCGCAAATCGGAGACTTGGATTTTCCGATGTTGTTCAACATCGAGAACGTGAAAGAGAAGACGAAAACGCACTGCGGGGTTTTAGAATTCGTCGCGGACGAGGGTGTTTGTTATCTTCCGTACTGGATGATGCAAAACTTGCGGTTAATCGAAGGGGACGTTCTGAGAGTGAAAAACTGCCGGTTACCTAAAGGCACGTTCGTGAAGCTTCAACCGCAAACGAGCGATTTTTTGAACATTAGCAATCCCAAGGCGGTGTTGGAGACGTGCTTGAGAAATTACACGTGCTTAACCGTGAACGATACGTTCATGATTGAATACAACAATAAGAGATATTTTATCGACGTGATCGAGGCGAAACCGGAGGCCGGAGTGTGCGTGGTGGAGACGGATTGCGAGGTGGATTTCGCAGCGCCGTTGGATTATGTGGAACCAGATTACGGAGGTAAAGCCGGAGGAGGAGGAGGAGGAGGAACAGCCATGCCAACGACGAAGAATACAGAAGGTGGAAAGGAGAGTTTTATGGACGTGGACGAGAACGGTGTGGTGGATTTGACTGGAAGTACGCCGCGAGCAAAAGAAGACGAGAAAAAAGAAGAAAAAGAAGAAAAGAAGGAGGAAGAAAGCAACAAAAACACATTTTTAGCGTTCGCGGGGAGCGGGAATAGACTGGACGGGAAAGCTTCGAAAGCTAGCGAATCGCAGCCGGTGAAAGTAGAGCTTCCGACTACCTCTTTACGAGTGACGAAAGAGTGGCAAAAGCTGCGCGAAGGTGGCGTTTTAGGTAACGCTGAAGGCGCCGACGAGGAAAAGAAGAAGAGTTTATCCGAAGCAGAAAGAGCTGAACGAAAAGCGGCTGGGAAAGTCATGTTTGGCGGAGGTGCGAGAGCGGCAGCGATGGCGAGGAAGAAACAAAAAGAGTCCGAGAAGAAGAGCACAGAAGGTGGCGATGATAAAAATGGGACACAGAATACTAGCGAGAAGAAGGACGGATTCAGTGCCTTCAAAGGCAGCGGGAACAAGCTTCGATAAAACACGTAAATCAATTAAAATTAGCACCTCTCAATGGAGTAGTAGAAATACAATCAAATGAGCAATCAATAATTCTCTCTCTTTCTCTCTCTCTCTCTCCTCTCTATCTTTTTTTCTATTCTCGAGTATACATACCAATAATACGACATCTTCTATTACATCAAAACCTTCTTTGCGTACGAGCGAATGCTTCTCCTCTTCTCGACTGCCTTGAACGTCTCCGGACTCGGCGCAACTTCTTCATCGTACATGGTATCGATGATCTCCTCTGCCCTCTGAAAATCATTCGTGTTGGCGCAGCATTGCAACAAAACGTTATACGTTACCGCAGTCCGCGTAATTCCGTATTTATTCGTCATCTGCGCGCATAAACTCGTCGCTTTCTGCCACAACGGCGCATTGTCTTTGCCAATGGTCAGATACCCTTTCACGAGCTCGACGATGGCAATTTCATCCGGCTCGCACACGCCGCCTTCGAATACTTGCTCGAACACTTTTTCCGCCATATCTAAATCTCGACCGGCAACGCACGCCGCGATGCACGCGGAGGTCGCTCGAGCGTCCGGTTCGATCCCATAGTCTCTCCCTAAAGACACGAGTAAATCGACGGCGGATGACGGCGCTTTTCTCTTGACGCAGTCGCGGAGCTTTTTAGTCACGTCTCTCAAGACTTGTTGATTCTGTCCTTCTCCTGCTACTGCATAAGCCATCATCGAAGGAGACGACGACAACGCAGAAGCGCGATGAATTCTTCGCGTTCTTCTCGAAGATGAAGATGAAGAAGTGAAAGCGTTGGATTCCTTTCGCGTCGACCACGTTGACGACGAGGTGTTCACCGCAACTGCAAAATTGGGTAAAGTTGTTGCAGACGACATGACGATTGATGCGATGCTGATTTCACGATTATGTGAGAGATTTGCGTGCTTTATACTCTTTCCTTCGGTGTTTTTATCACGCGCACGAACACTGAATTGAACAGGAGTGCGCGGGGTGTATACTTACGAGTGGAGTATTAATAATAAAACGACTTGTGCTTGTTTGGATAAAAAGTTTACAGGGGAAGGCACTCCCTTTTTTCGACGTGGTTGATGGTGGTCTTTTTCAAGACTATCTCTCTGTCTGTCTGTCTCTCTCTCTCTCTCTCTCTCTCTCTCTCTCTCTCTCTCTCTCTCTCTCTCTCTCTCTCTCTCTCTCCCTCGTTGATATTATTATTACACACGGTGCTTCTTTAAATTACATAACACCAGCAGATTGAAACAATTGCCTCTCCGGCGGATACATGTAACTCCACAAGTTGCACTTCTTCCCTCCGGCGGATTGCGGAGACTCGATGTCCACGCCTCGCTTAGGATAGGATTTTCTCTTCTCCTCGGCTTCTTTATCGCCAGCGACGACGCCGGTCATATTTTCGATGTTCAACAGCGTGTCCGCATCTTCTTGGGAGAGGAAGTTCAGCACTTCCGTGGCGACATGAGAAACCGGCTTGTTTGTTTCAAGAGCGGTTTTTGCAACCAAGGTGGCTTTTTTATAGCCTATTTTCGGGAGCAAAGCTGTTACAATACCAATGGAATTGTTCACGTGGCTCGCGCAGACGTCTTCGTTCGCGGTGATACCGTCGATGCACTTCTCGCGCAAGACCTTTAAGCCGTTAGACATAGAGTCTAATGAGTTTAGTAAGTTGTACACGATCACAGGCTCAAACGCGTTGAGTTGCAACTGCGCGTGTTCTGATGCCATCGATATTGCGGCATCACTTCCAATAACTTGGAAGCACACTTGATTCATCACCTCGGGGATGACGGGATTAATTTTTCCCGGCATGATGGACGATCCAGGTGCGACGGCGGGTAAATCAATCTCGTTGAAACCGCATCTCGGACCAGAGCTTAACAGACGTAAATCGTTGCATATTTTGCTCGTTTTCAAAGCGATTCGTCTCAAAATGCTCGAAAACAACAAAAACGAAGAGGTGGAACTCGATGCCTCGACGAAATCTTTCGCGCTCGTGAATGGCAATTTCGTCAACTGCCTCAAAGCGTCGATCGATTCTTTGGAGAACTCCTTGTGTGCGGTTATGGAGGTGCCAATTGCGGTGCCCCCGAGATTACACTCGTACAACGCGTTGACATTCTTCATTAAATACGCCAGATCCGACTCGAGAGAGTTTGCAAAAGATGCGAACTCTTGCCCGAGTGTCATCGGAACAGCGTCTTGAAGTTGCGTGCGACCCATTTTAACGATGTCTTTGAACTCGTCGCCCTTTTTGCGGAACGATTCAATCAACAGTTTTAGTTCGCTGACCATTTTTTCGTGATGTAAACCAACCGCGAGTTTGGCGGCAGTCGGATACGCGTCGTTTGTAGATTGGCACAAGTTGACGTGATCGTTCGGATGGACGACTTCATACGATCCGATCGGTTTATTCAAACTCAAATTCGCCAAATTTGCGATTATTTCATTCGCAGCCATGTTTGTGCTTGTTCCAGCGCCGCCTTGAATGACATCCACGATGAAATCTCCGTGATATTTGTTCGAATCCAACAAACTATCGCACGCGGTCGAAATCGCCTCAAAAATCTCTTTCGAGATTAATCCAACCTTAAAATTAGCCGTCGCGGCTGCCTTCTTGACGAATGCTAAAGCGCGAATGAACTCCGGAAAGTGACTCAGTTTCACTCCGGTGATTGGATAATTCTCCACTGCTCTTTGAGTGGCGATACCGTACAAAGCGTTCCGCGGAATAGTATCGAGTTCGCCGAGCAAATCGGACTCCGAGCGACATAATACAGTACTCGTCGTTTCGTCGCATTTTTTCGTTGCAGCTGCAGCGACGGAGGTAAAAGAAGAGGAGCACACGTATTCAGGCACGTTCCCAATGAACCTTTTTTTCTTCGCGATGTTGGTGTTGGTGTTGGTGTTGTTGTTGTTGTTGTTGTTATTGGTGATCTTCTTCTTCTTTTGTTTCGTCGTCATTTTTCTTCCTCCTTCTTCTTCTCCTCCCTCTTCGCCTCGAAATCTCAACACCTTTTCCAAATTCGTGGCTGAAAAAGTCAAAGCCGCGCTGTTGTTGTTGTTGTTGTTCTTATTCTTATTCTCATTCTTGTTCTTCTCGGTCGATGGCGAGGATTGATGAATACCATTGAACGACGACTCGCACCCACCGAGGGGGGAATCATTCGCGTCGTTCATCCGCGCTCGCACGTACTCTTCCTCTTCGCTTTCCGCGAGTTGCGCGTGAGAAAAGTTCGAGGAAGAGGAATGCGCAAAGGCACGTTTCGTTAACTGTCGTTTCAACGAGGAGCACGGGGAAATTGGTGTCGTCGCGAAGGCAGAAGTAGACGCAGAAGATGCGGACGAAATGCGATTGCGCAACTGCGCGGCTCGACGCAAATTTGTCAAACTGCGACGGAACAACATCCTTCTCTCTTCTTCTCGTCCGTTTCTATTCACCCCCCCGCGCGCGCGCGCGATAATAAATATGCGATGTGATGTGAATTTTTTTTCTGACGCGAAACGATGAGCTGGCAAACAGCTTTTCCAAAAAAAATTTTTCTTTTCCTTTTGTGTTCTTTGTTGTTGAAAATTCTGTGTGGGCACTGTTTGCAAAAGTCCGGTGCCGGGGGGGGGCGTAGGGAAAAAAAAGCAAAAAATATCAACGCGAGACGTGTGTCGGCGAAAAACGAACACCTAGGCGCTGCCAGGTGCCTACGTAGACTTTTTTCATTTTCGAATCGTCGTTATTTTATTGTAAAACACTCACACGCGCGCGCTCTCGCAACACACGCACGCACTCTCATCGTTAAAGTTGTAACACTACCGCCCGCGAACACCGATAACGATGATGTCTTCCGCGTCGTCTTCTTTGTCCGCTTCGCAAAGCTTTGTACAACAACAAAATTTTTCGTCTTCTTCTTCCTCCTCCTCTTCGGGAAGAAAGATTGCGCGTCGACACCGAATTCGCTCGAACAAAATTCAACACGTTCGAGCGGCGAAAGTGTCTTCGACCGAACAAGATGTGATCGCGAACAACGCGGTGCAAATCTTGAAACCAAACGGAGAACCGAAAGTGGTGTACATTTTCAACTCCAAAACCTGCGATGGTGGCGCGGAATTGAAGGACATTCTCGGCAACAAGTGCGTATCTTTTTTCCACATACTGTTACAACCACAAAAGTGGGCGCGAGGGTGCCTACTTGAGCTCACTAACGAACTCTGGTTTGTACACGTTTTTCTACGTCATCACTCACAAAAAGGAAAAAAAAAAAATTGTTTTTTTGGTGGGGGAAGGGTGTTCCTGAAATTTGAGTGTGAGCCCATAAAAAATCACACACACATACCACCCTCTTTTCTTCTTCTTCTTCTTCTTCTTCTTCTTTTCGACGGCGATGATAACGACGACGATAACAACACATACTAACACATAGCGCTTTCTATCATTTATAAAAAAAACGAAACAGAGGCGCGTTGTTGGCGGAGATGATGAAACTCGGCGTACCGGTGCCGCCGGGTTTTACCATCCCGGCGTCCATGTGCGAAACGTACGAGTCGTGCCGAGTTGAAGGCACCGACGCGGTTGAAGATATTTGGGCAGACGTCGAATTCGCCATTTCTGAAACCGAAAAAGAGTTGGGGAAGAAGTTCGGCGGCGAAGGCGACGCCGAACCGCTTTTGTTCTCGGTGAGATCCGGCGCCGCCGTGTCGATGCCAGGGATGTTGGAGACCGTTTTGAACATTGGTTTGAACAAAACGGTCTGCGAGAAAATTGCCGCGGCGAACGGCGGTGCGAACAAGAGGTTCGCGTACGACGCGTACAGGCGTTTGTTGGATATGTTCGGGTCGGTCGTTTTCGAGATGGACAGGAGTCAATTCGAAATGGAACTCGAACGCGTCAAGGAGAAAAAGGGCGTCGAGAAGGACACGGACTTGTCCGCGGAAGATTTGATGGAAGTGTGCGATGCGTACGAGCAAGTGTATTTGAAGGTTGATCCGAACAGGCCGTTCCCGTCGGACCCAACGATGCAATTGAAACTCGCCATCGAAGCTGTATTTGAGTCTTGGAATAAGCCGAGAGCCAAGGCGTACCGAGAAATTGCCGGCTTGAGCTCCTTGGGTGGTACCGCCGTCAACGTCCAGTCTATGGTCTTCGGTAACCTCGGGGAAACTTCTGGCACTGGCGTATGCTTTACGCGCAGACCGGATACCGGCGAGAAGATCATCTTTGGTGAATATCTTATCAATGCGCAAGGCGAAGACGTCGTCGCGGGTATTCGAACGCCAGAACCAATTTCCACGCTGTTTGAGAAAATGCCGGTCGTCGCGCAAAGTTTGCAAGATACGCTCGATAAACTCGAGATGCACTTCAAGAATATGCAAGATATCGAATTCACCATCGATTCTGGCAAATTGTTCATCTTGCAAACGAGAAACGGCAAGCGTAATGGCGTCGCCGCTATCAACGTTGCAGTGGACATGTACGAGGAAGGCTTGATCACGAAAGAAGAAGCCATCGAAATGGTCGAGTTGGATCACTTGAACCAATTGATCCATCCAGCGTTCAAAGAGACCGAAGAAGAGTACATCGATGCTAAAATCTCCACCGGTTTAGCCGCGAGTCCCGGGTGCGCCGTCGGTCGCGTCGCGTTTTCCTCCGAAGATGTCTTGGCGATGAAGAAAGCGAATCCGAAAGAAGGCGTCATTTTGTGCCGCGTCGAGACGTCTGCCGAGGATGTTTCCGGTATGCACGCCTCGAATGGTTTCCTGACGCAAAATGGCGGCATGACGTCGCACGCCGCCGTCGTCGCTCGCGGATGGGGATTGCCGTGCGTTTCGGGCGTCGCAACCATGCGAGTGGACGAGGCGAAGAAAGAGGCGTATTTCTACAGCAGTGAAAGTATCTCGCCTGCAAACTTGATTGCCACAGTGAAGTCCGGCGATTGGATTTCTTTGGATGGTGGTGAAGGGTACGTCATCAACAGGAAAGTTGAAATGAACGCCGCCGGTGAGGGCGTGTACGAACAACACCCGAAGATGGCCAAGTTCATGAGTTGGGTGGAAGAAGCGAAGAGCTTGAGCGTGTACGCAAACGCCGATACCGCGGCAGAATTGAAACTCGCCATGTATTTTGGCGCCCAAGGTATCGGATTGTGCCGCACAGAGCACATGCTTTTGGCGACCGCGGAACGTGTCTCCGTAGCACGTTCGATGATTTTGGCCAAGGATGACGCCTCGAGAGTTGAAATCTTGGACAATAAGATGGGCCCAATGCTCAAGGATGACTTCCAAGCGTTGTTCGAGCAAGCCGGTAACTTGCCAGTTACCATTCGTTTGTTGGATCCACCTTTGCACGAATTTTTGCCGACCGAGCTCGAGTTGAAGGACGAGAAGTTCGCCACGGACTTGGCGAAGAAGTGCTCTTTGGAATCCGCGGATGCGTTGAGAGAGACGTGTGAAGCCAAAAGAGAGAAGAACCCGATGATGGGTTTACGTGGCGTTCGCGTCGGTATTCTCGAACCGAAAATTACGGCCATGCAAACCAAGGCTATCGTAAACGCAATGATTGACGCGTACATTGCCACTGGCGTGCACCCGAACGGTAAAATCATGGTTCCTCTCGTTTCCACAGTCGAGGAATTTGAAAACCAACGGGCGTTAATTTTTCAAACCATCCAACAAACGTTTAATGCTCGCGCTTCCGAAGTAAGTCGAGCCGACGTGCTCGGACCGGACAACCGCGAAATTCCGATCGGCATGATGTGCGAAACGCCGCGCGCTTGCATCGTTTCCGGCAATTTGGTCGAAGAAGGCGCCGCATTCATGAGCTTTGGTTCCAACGATTTATCGCAACTTTCTTTTGGTTTCTCCCGAGACGATGCGAGTTCGTTCTTGGAGAAGTATAAAGAATTCGGCATCATCGAGACGGATCCGTTCAACACCATCGATGTTGATGGCGTCGGGGAATTGATCAAAATGTCCGTCCAAGGCGCCAGAGCGGTGAATTCAAAGATTCCAGTTTCGGTATGCGGCGAGCACGGCGGCGACGAGAAGTCCATCGCATTCTTCCACGAAGCCGGATTGAACGTCGTCTCGTGTTCGGCGTTCCGCGTTTTGGGCGCGAGATTGGCCGCTGCTAAAGCCAATATCGCCAACCCGAAGTCCACTTCCAAAGGAGGCGCCGGCCCTCGTTAAAATAAATAGTCTGCGAGAGCGACAAAAAAAGAGTTTACGAGAGAGAAAGAGAGATGACACGAACGAAAGAAAGGGACGAGATAATACCACCACATTGTTGTACATGTCAAAATATCGGAAGAGCTTCCTCTTGTCGTCGGAAAAATAAAAGTGAGAGAGTGTAAAAAAACAGAAATACGATGGCGAGAGCAAGTTGCGCGCGCGGCGGTTTTTCACCCCATGTAAAACATCTTTATTCGCATGAGATTCCGCTCAACACACAACACACAGCTTGTAAAATTTATCAACACACATTCTATAAGCATAACAATACATCTAATTCTCTAACACGCCAGCGCTTACCTCGCCTAAGAGTCCAATAACCGCGGAGAACCCAAACGTGATTATAAACGCCACCAATACGGGATTATCCAACGAGAAAAAGTCCGGTGTTTTTCGCGCTCTTTGGATTATGATATCGATGTCCTCGCTTTTCGTTTTGTCGCCACCGCCTTCGGTGTCTCCCAATCCAATCGTTTCTTCTTCTTCACCATCATCTCGCAACAAATACTTCGTCTCTGGGTCTATCTTCATCAACCACTCGGTGAAAAACCATCTCTCTAACGTTCGCGACTCGTCCCGTTTCAACTCCTCTAAGTATGTCTTCAGTTTGCCTTGATTTTTGTTCACCGCCAAGTTGATTCGCGCGGCTGGGACGACCACAAACCACCAATACGCGACGGTAATCGAGACGACGCCTAGAACGGCGAACTGCGCGTTCAACGCTCCGGGTTCCAGAGGTGATGGCGTGTATTTTATGGCTTCAAAATCAGCCGGCAACGGTTGAATACTACTGACAGCGGTCGCTTCGGAAACGACTGAAGCTCTCGTCGTCGTCGAAATCGTCGTCGTCGTAACCGCTCTCCTGCGCTTCGTTTTGTACGCGAGGGATGCGAGAGGAGCACAGCCGCCGCGAGGACGCGTAGCCGCGGACGAGGAAGACGAAGTGAACGAGGACGAGAGCGTTCGCGGGCAGGTGGTCATCGGTAGTATCATCGCGAGGAGGTCGTAAAGACACCAACGAGAGAAGGATTATGCTTTTGGTGTGTGACGTCGAGGAAAAAAAATGCCACCTGGGCACAACAAACGACAAACGAACACGATTTCTTTCCACGAGCTGCTTCTCCTTCACGGTCCTTTTCTTCGTGTGGGTGTGCGTTTCGCCTTCTCCTCCACGAAAAAAAAAACGGGAAAAAAATCGGTGGCAGAAATTTGAACTCGCATCATCGTACCAAAAAGTTCGTTATTTTTCTTTTTGCAGAGCCGGCGCTTTTATTCACCTGCAGCGCGTGTTTCTGTTCTCCTACACACACACACAAACAACGCAAAAAGCATTTTGATCCGTAGCGACCTATCAACAATAACGATGCATTCTTCTTCTTCTTCTTCTTCTTCTTCTTTTTCTCTCTCTCTCTCGCGCGCGTTGAAGGCGTCGCGAAAGATGAAGAGCCGCGACGAGAGAAGAATTACGCCGAGGTCAAAAAAAATGTCGAAACGTTATTTTGTCAATTTTGCCGCAAACGGCGACGACGACGATCGAGCGATGGTAGCCGCAGAGCAGATCGCGACTTCGAAGAGTACGATTGACTCCTCTAAAGTCGATTTCGCCATGCCGAACAGGTTGTTGTCCTCCGATCTCACCACGGTACGTTTTAGTTTTTCCCAAAGCGTACGTACGTATATAAAAATATCAGAGTTTAAAATTTTGTCTTTTTCCTCCTGCTGCTCTTTTTTTTTTGACCAGAGCAGAGGGGGTGCCTCTCTCGTTTCAGTTTTCTTCCAAAACGTCTCGTTATTGACTTGGATATTTTATTTGTGTTTGATGGAAACAGGATGAAATCGAAGACGCGCGATTTCGAACGTACACGATGCACATTCGCTCGGGATTCCCGGACAAGAAAGAAAGCAACAGCAGTTTTGACTGGGAACAACCGTCCGCGTTGAACGTTTGTATCATAGGCACGGACGGAAGGGCGTTGATGGAACGCATCGATTCGTTTTCCGCGGACGGGTGCGAAGGCAGGTTCAACGTTCCCGGTAAAACGGACGTCGTGACGTTTCGAGCGAGAGAGGTTGGGACGCCGACCGCATTGTGGGTTAGCGTTGAAGGAAAACACGTGAAATCGTGGACGTTGGATTGTATTTCCATCGTGGATACTTTCGATGAGCATCCAGAGGAAAACGCGATTAATTTTCCAACCAAGTATTACGATTGCGATGTGGTCAAAGCCGGAGCGTTGGAACTTCGTCCAGGGGAAGTGAAGAAGAAGTCACCGGAACAGATTGAGATGGAAAGAGAAGTTTCCATGCATAATTACGACGCGTACAAAATGAGACTGTTTTGTTTCACGGCAGGTATCATCGCCGCTGGTTTCACTTTTGAGTTTACAAAAGGCGACATCGAACAGGCGAAAGCGTTTGCGAGCGGAGGCGTGATTGGTGTTTTGTACATGCAAATGCTTACGAAATCTATCGATCAGTTCTTCAGTGGAGTCGACGAAGAGGAAGAGAAGAGGAAGAGGAGTGAAAGCGAAGGCGAAGATGGAGGAGAGCCGACGGAATCTCCGTTCGCACATCTTCAAAAGATCGCAGATATGATCATTGGAAGTACACCGGCGCGAATGTCGGTCGTGGCGTACTTTGGTTGTCTCGCCGCGCAACATTTTGGCGCCGACCACTGCTTGGGATGGACTATCTTTGGGTTCTTTTCGTACAAATTTGCCGTCTTTCCAGCGACCTTTTCACACTTCGGCGATGAAGAGATTGACTTGGAAAGTTTCGAAGCGTTGAATGCCATTCCTATTTCAACCTCGGGAGGTGAAAACACCGAAGGCAAATTTGGTCCGCTCTAAATTGGAGATGTTGAGTGTGGGAATGTATAATACTACGACAAAAATAACATGCCGGTGTGTGAGCGTTTTCAAATTTTGTATCATTAGTTTGTATCATTAGTTTTATTGTTATCTGTATAATGTGAGAGTACCTGGCATATTGAAAAAGCACTCGATCACGTCCATCTATCCTCGTTGTCTTCAAAATCTCTTCGTGGCGCTCGGTCTTCATTTGAGAATCGTCGTTCGCCACGTCGCCCTCCGCCTTCTCGACCGCCATATCTTCCTCCAGATCTACCAAATCCTCTACCTCCTCTATTTTCGAAATTACCTCTACCTCTACCTCCTCCCGAATCTCTTTGTCGCGGCTGAGGGCAGTCTCTTGATATGTGCCCGAATTCGCCGCAGTTGAAACACGGACCACTCGAACCGCCTCTGCCGCCACCTCTACCGCCGCCTCTTCCTCCAAAATCTCTTCTTCCGCCGCGTTCAAATCCTCCTCGCTCTGAATATCTGTTATCGTAGTTATTAAACCGCTCTCTTCCACCAAAACCTCTTCTGCTGCCCTCGTCGTCGTAATCTTCTCTTCGTTCGCGTTGACTTTCGAGTATGCGTTGTTTACCAACCTGGCGTCCTCTCGTTTCTGGGTTCCATGTTGTGATACCATCCGTGCGTCCAGCACCACCTTCATATCTCAACAAGTGCGCTTTTCGGTTTCGCTCCTCGATTGCGTTAATTTTCTCGCGAACTGTGAATTTAGACTCCCCGAAAGAAGTTGCTCGAGGTTTCGGTGCTTCCGGTTCCCTGTAGTTTGGGTCCTTTGGAACGACTGCTTTTTCCATAATAGATCTGAGCACGTTCGAAGCAACACTTTTCGGCGGTAAATCGCTGAATTGATCTGGATCTTCTATGTAGGATAAACTCATAATTATGCGCATCAAGTCTGTGAAATGCAACGTCGGGTTCACGGCCTGAATTTTCGTTGGGCCGTTCAAGCTTGCACATTTCCCCCGCCAATGAGAGCAATCCACTTGGAAAGCGTTCCGCAATCTTGACATCGCGGATACGAGTTTTCTCGAAGCCAGAAGCTTTGGAATGGGCCAATCGAGGAGTTGATACAACTGTGCTTCCGTGACGGCATTATCAAAAATATCGCGACGATCGCGACAAAACGCGATGATCATTCGTTTCCTATCTCCTAAATCCGTAATCGTGAGATCTTCAAACTCGTCCTCAAACCTCGATTTGAAATCGCCTTCCCCGTCATCATCATCATCATCATCTTTAGAGGACGACGACGATGATGTGGGTCCATCTCGCTCTTCTCCGTTATAGTCTACACCACCTTGCGCCCACGCGGGAACGTTCGAATCTACGCCTGCCTTTGAGGACGAAGACGAAGACGAACCTCTCTGATACTCTGGCGACGGTTGCGCGTAACCTTGCGATTGCAACATGGCTAAAAATTGAACGTATTCTGGCCAATCGGCGCCCCAAATCTCGTTCGAAACTAACGTGTCTGATGCGGCGAGTATGCTGTGTCGCTCTTCTTTTCGTTCTTCCTCGTCGTCGTCGTCGTCGTCCATCTCCATCTCTCGGTCATCGTCATCGTCTGTGGCTTTCAGTGCAAATCTAGTGGAGGTGACAATTCCTCTTCGTCTGCTTTTAGTACCTAGGACGACTGCTCCGCTTTTCTGTCGATGCGGGGATCTGATGCATTGTCTGACGACAATGACGCTGCTGTTGTTATTACTTTTATTATTAGTGGTAGCAGAAATAGTTCGAAAGTTCGACGAACAACAGCAACGCGTCGCTGGCGAAGTCATCGTCGTGTTGTTGTTGGTTATGCTAATTTTAACCCGGCGGCTATCAACGTTGTTGAAGAGTTTGGTTCTCGCTGCTGCTGCTGCTGCTGTTGTCGTTCTAAAAATGTAAACGGAGCGCGAGAGCATTCAAAGAGAGGAAGCGGGATGGAAAGATGAACCGATGATAAAAATGATGCGATGATGTGTGGGTAATCGTGGTCGTCCGTCGCGTGCTTTATCTCTTTTAAATGTTTGAGGCATTGAAAGGGAGTACGAAGGTGAAAAAAAAATACAACTGGGTGAGACATACCGTCCAGTAATAAATGAGAATAATAATAACAAAGGAAACGCGCTAAAGCCAACATTATCGTCACTATCTTCTTTACATCTCTTTCAAATACTTCTCGTAGCCGTTTGTCATCAACTTGTCCGCTTTATTCAAAACCACATCCGTCATGTTGTCTTGGTACTCCTCCATCTTTTTCAACACTTCCGGCTCGTACGCGCCAACAATTCTAGCCGCTAATAAACCCGCGTTCGCGGCGTTGCCGATGGCTACGGTGGCAGTCGGTACACCTTTTGGCATTTGTACGATAGAAAGCAAAGAGTCCATGCCGTCGAGATATTTCAGAGGCACCGGGACACCGATTACTGGTAAAGGTGTCATTGCGGCAACCATACCGGGAAGGTGCGCCGCCCCTCCGGCACCGGCAATGATAGCTCGAATACCTCGGGTGTGCGCCTTTTTGGAGTATTCAAACATCTCTTGGGGTGTTCTGTGCGCAGAAATGACCGTCACTTCACACTTGATCCCAAAATCTTTGAGCACGTCCGCGGCAGCCGCCATGGTTGGCAAATCAGAATCCGAACCCATGATGATCCCAATCGACGGTTGGACGCTGTAATCATCCCCGGTTATTTCTGACATGCGTTCTTTCGCTTCGTTCAAAGATGCACCGACGGTGGTTATGTGACCTACTTTTCTCGCTTTTTTCACCTCTGGTTTTTCGTACCAATGGACGCTCGCGCCCGGGACGGTCAGCGCTTTACCCATCATTCTGTGGCATTTCGTCATGGCTTTTTCGCCGTCGCCATCGCCTAAGATGTTTTTCATGACGCTACCACCAACTTTCAATTTCGGGTTACCTAACGGCCAACCACAAATAGCTCGTAAGTGCATCTCGTATTGCGAGCAGTTACACGCTTCGATGGTGTAATGTCCAGAGTTGTGCGGTCTCGGTGCGCACTCGTTCAACAAGACTGTCTCGCCATCCTCGAGCAAAAACAGCTCCACGCCAAAAATTCCGGCCCCTTCGAACGAGGCAACTGCAGATTTCGCAACAGCTTGTGCTTTCTCAGCCAACTTGTTGGAAATCATCGCTGGCGCGAAGGTTGTATCGCAAATGTTGTCTTCGTGCACGGTTTCTACGACTGGGTACGCGACGACTTCGCCGGATTTCGATCTCGCCACCATCACCGCCAACTCTCTTTCAAAAGGCACCCACTTCTCCGCGTACAAACCGGTATCAAATCCACCGAGGGATTTAAGCGCATCGTTCAAATCGTTGGCCGTTTTCGCCACCGCGTTGCCTCTCCCGTCGTAAGCTAACCTTTTACTCTTCAACATCAACGGAAACCCAAACGCGTTGACGGCATTTTGCAACTGCGCTTCGTCCGGAACGTCCATGAACGGTCCAATCTTCACGTTATTATCTCGAAAGTGTACCTTTTGCGCGTATTTATCCTGAATCGTTCGTAACGTCTTTGGAGTCGGCTGCACGTCGATGCCGTTTTTGACCAACTCGTCGAGCGCGTCGCAGTCGATGTGTTCAATCTCAACCGTAACCACATCGCAATCTTTCGCGAATTCCATCACCGCAGCTTTGTCTCGAAACGATCCAATCGTTTGTTCCGCGGCAATCGAAGCTGGACAAGAGGGTTCCGTAGGATCGATAACGTTTAAACGAACCCCCATTGGCGCGCCGGCGATGGCGAGCATTCGTCCGAGTTGTCCTCCACCCAAGATGCCAATCTTAGCATCTCTGGGTAAGCCATTATTGTCTGAATACTTCATCTGATTGCTGCTGCCGCTATTACTACTCGCCATCGCAGTGGTGGAGATGGTTCTATTATTATATCTGCTAAAACTGTTTTTCTTCTTTCTATTTATCGTCGCCGTCGTTCTCGTCTTCATCGTTTGTTTTTGAAGTTGTTGTTTAAAACCACCACCTCCCGTCGAGGAAGAAGACCCAATCACCATCCCGGCTGGCGCAGCAGCAGCGGAGAGAGCCATGGCGTTTTAATGCTCTTCTTTCTTTCTTTCTGTTGTTGTTGTTGCTGTTGCTGTTGCTGTGTGTCTTTGAACACGTTGAAATATGTGTAGAGGTGTGTTTATGAGGAGAGAGCGTTTTTAAAACAGTAGCGTGTGTTTTTGTGTTTTTCCAAAACCGCCGTCACTCCACGCTTGAACGATGCGTCGACTCGCAAAGCTAAGTGCACAAAACAAAAAAAAAGCGCAGTCAGGCAGTAGAGAGCAAGCGCGGACGTCTCGCGTCCTTTCGCGAATTTAAAAAGATATCCAAAAAATAAAAAATATCCCTCTTCCGGGTCCAAAAAACGCCTCTACTCCCTCATTACAAAACTCTTCCGCCCTCTTCGCTGCAGCTATACATATATACATACATATATTAAGCGCGGCTCGAGTCCGTCGGCTCGAGTCTAGTGAGAGAGAGAGAGAGAGAGAGAGGAAGT
>Ga0255761_10001357_pt1 | contig 22662 bp, 12 predicted proteins | sample 071ome_29_FD_179961 | JGI IMG/M metagenome (GOLD analysis project Ga0255761, IMG submission 179961) | Coastal salt marsh microbial communities from the Groves Creek Marsh, Skidaway Island, Georgia - 071407BT metaG (version 2) | ecosystem: Environmental > Aquatic > Marine > Intertidal zone >... | reverse complement strand
TTACGAGTCATGTGTGCGCATTCGATTGATGCAGAACTCCAGAAACTCTCCACAGCAGCTATTACTGAAAGCAATCGAAGCAAGAAAAGTAGCGGAAAGAAAGGAGGAGATTCGAACAAGCCGGTTTTGCAAATTGAAGAACTCGACACGAAAATTCTCCGCTCCGCAATAAATCGAGTGAACGAGGAAAGGAAGAATTTGTCTCTCTCATCACAAAAACAACGACAAAGAAAAGAACAACAACAACGTCAACACAGCACCGATTCAACGAAACCACTAAATTCATAGGTTATGATAGGAAATAATATATTATAATAATAGCGATTTTGTTAGCAATAATAGAAAGAACAGAATAACCATGTGCTATAGTTTCAATCAAATGTTTAAAAAACTTTCTTCTAGAAGTGTTCTTTCTTTGGCTTTGGCGGAAGTATATCGTACCGCAATAATCGCGTGTCGACACCACCAATGCCCAACACGTGCTTGCGACTCGCGCGCATGTAAATTTCTCTCGATATAGAAGGATCTCCAGATAGTACAAAAGCGGACTGATTAGGCATTTCTCTTTTTAAAAAGATACCCAACTTTCTCCACGCGTCTCCCGCTTCGGTCGAGTTCACGTCTCCCGGTAAAATTTCGTTAAAGTCATCTTCATCGCCACCACTCCATCTTTCTTCATCGTCGCCACCGTCATCGTCGTAATTATAGCCGCCTTCGTAAGAATTTCTATTCGATGGTCCACCGCTATTGTGATTCACGTCGCTCATTCTACTATCGAGAGAAATTCGTTTCCCCCACGGCGGGTTTGTACAAATGCTTCTTCTTTTTGATTCCAATAACGAAGGCGGCACCACCCACTCGTCCACAGAAGATTGGTAGACTTTCACAACGTGCGGTACCCCTGCAGCAAGAGCTGACCGTTGCGCCAGTGATACCGAACCGGGATGGATATCGTTGCCCAAACACGTCACTTTATTCTTTTGGACGGAAAATTGATTGAATTCTTCCTCTGCGATTCTTTTTCTTTCCGCGTTATCGATGCAGTCAAAGAAAACGTCCTCGTTGAAATCTGGCCAATTTTGGAAAGCGTATCCACCATTTTTGTATCGAACTAGCCCGGGTGCAACATTCATAGCCATCAAGGCAGCTTCAACAACCATCGTACCCGAACCACACATTGGGTCTATAAATACAGGAGGAGGTATATCCTCGTCATCTCGTCGGCTTCTCCATTCCTCGAGTGCTTCCGGCCATCCTGCGATGTGCAGTAATCCAGCTGCAGCGGCTTCGTTCAACGCGGCTCGATGAACCGATAAGTTTGCTCTGTATCCTCTTCTATGCAAGGAATCACCGCTCGTATCACGATAAAGCGTCGCTCGATCTTTGTACAAAGTCATAAATAAAGGAACGTCTGCTTTCACTTTGTTGCCGCGGAAGTCGCGCGGGTCTCTGGGACGAATACCACCGCACGCGTCGGATATGGCATCACAAATGGCATCCTTTGCTCTCGTGCACGCGAGTTTAGTGCTCGAAATTTGAGAGTTTGACCACACTCTCGCTTCGATTGAAAATGTTAAATCCGCGTTGATTAAAACCTCTTGCCACGGAACGCAATGTTTGACAAAGTCGTACACGGAATCAAAACCTGATTCGTTCGGATCTAAATCCCCTGCCGCGAGTTCGCACAACACTCTCGTTCCGGAACGAAGCCAGATGTTAGCGTTATATGCAGTTTCTAAATTACCGGCAAAAGAGACACCAGACGCGCCAATTTCGACGCGTTGCGCTCGAATCTCTTTCGAGGAAAGCTCTTTAGCGACCACTTCCTCCAATCCCGGATGGCAAGTGACGAAAAATCTAGACATGCCTTTCGGCACCGGTACCGCCTCTTGGTCTTGGTACGCGTCTTCGCCTCTTTGTCTTCTGCTGCTACTACTTCGCGCACTTGGAAGGTTTTTGCTCGCATCGGAAGACGAAAAAAGTCGCCCGCGACCTTCTCTTTGTCTCGGCGCGCGTTTCGTCGTCGAAGATGACGATGCCTCGCTCTTCTGCTGAAAGTTTTCGTCGAAGCTCCTAAAATCTGCATCGTCGTCGTATTCATCATCTTCATCGTAATCATCATTCATCTGATTGGATTGATCCATTTGCCGTTGAAATAATCGTTTCCGCTCTTCATCACCGCCTTTACCTCGATTCTCTTTGAATCTGGTTGTTGCCGTATTTTTCCGCGCCGTAGAAGGCGATTTCTTCGTAGTTGTCCTCGCGCGGCCTCGAGGCGCTTCAGTAGTCGCCGCTCTGATGGCATCGAAATCGTTTTTCATGTCATCGCGAATTCCTGGCTTCCATCCTGGAGGTGCTGGAGGTGGAACTGCGCCTCCAGCAACGCTTTGCGCTTGTTGTTGTTGTTGTTGTTGTTGTTGTTGTTGTCTCGGTGGTTCAGGCGATGCAGAAAAAATCGGTTCTTGTTGTTGTATTTGTCCTCTACTTCCACCTCCACCTCCTCCTCCTCCTCCTTGTCGCGCGTTTCGTAACCCAGCGCCCCAACCACCGGCATCGCCGCCAAAAGAATCATCACTTTGCCTTCTCCTTCTCTGTTGACCTTCTCCTCCTCTTCCTCCTCTTCCTCCTCTCCCTCTTCCTCCTCTTGGTCGTTCGTTGTAGAAGTGGTCGTCATCGTTGTCGTAAAAGTTTCGACCGCCGGCGGCGTTCGTTGAAGAAAACACACGTGCCGAAGACGAGCAAAAATTCGTTCCTCTGCTTGTTCTTCTTCCGTCGTCAAAGAAGAGCACTCGCGCAAAAAAAGAAGAAGAAGAAGAAGGAAACTGATGCAAATGAGTAGTAGTCGTCGAAGAGCAACTCGCGCGTAACAGCGTTCGAGCCGCAGCGGTGGTTGTCCGTTGCATTCTTCTTCGAGCGGGGGTGATGGTTCCTGTTGTTGTCGTTTCCCCACGACCAGAGCTTCTCATTTCCTTTTCTCACTCGCTCAAAAACAAAAACAAACAAACAAATTTCTGAAGAGAGCGACAGCGGCGACATCGATTTTATTAGGGGGACAGTTTTTTTTCGATGAATTCCCCTATAATTTCCGAAATAGATGAGTTTTAGGACAGTTTTATTTGTCCGAAATCGATGAGTTTGCTACCCTAATGGCGACGGGACCAACGACGACGACGACTACGACACACATCGGAGCAAGAAGACAACAACGACGAGTTATATTACCTCTTCTTCTTCTTCTCGGTGCTTTAGCTTTCGCCGTGTTTACCCACACGTCATCGACTACTCCAACTTCCTCGATATCTTCTCCATTCGAGAAGAAAGAGAAGATAGAAAAGGACGACGCACTTCTCAGCGCAGACGACGCGGGATTCTTAAATCCAGACGAAGAAGAATCGACGAAAGTACCATTAATGGTTGTGGATGAGATGGAAGATGGAGAGAACGAAGAGGAAGAGGAAGAAGAAGAAGAGGAAGAACCCGATGGAGGAGAAGAGGCGGTGATGAAATTAGGTGATGAACAACAACAGGACGACGACGAAAACGAACAAGAAGACGACGGGGAAGTTGAAGCAGAAACGAAAGAATTTACTCCAAAGACAAAGAAAATTGCGACTAGGACGACGACGACGACGCAGCGCTCCTCTCGCCACTCGCACGTGTGTTCGCCAGAATACATCGCGCTATTCCCGCCAAAAGCGAAAGCCTCAAAACCACCTCAAGTGTCTACGCTCGCGCATCGAAAGAACTACGCAAATACGGGAGCCTATCGAGATAAAAAGATACCCGCGTCCATACTGCCAAACTCCGGCAAAGATATTTTAGCGGCACCGGCAGTAGCATGGAATAGCTTAACGGCCGCGAATGGCGACGCGCCTTGGCGAACGTGTGCCTTGGTCGGGAACTCTGGACACCTTCTCAAAATGGATTACGGGAAGCAAATCGACGCGAACGATGTCGTCGTGCGCATCAATCAAGCTCCGACGAAAGGGTATGAAAAGTATGTAGGAAAGAAAACAACGCACAGATTATTGAACAGGTTATGGACAATTGCATACCACGACGGTTCTGGGATCAACAAAATCTATCGAGGAGGGGGCTGGCCGTTAGAAAAAGGGGTCACTTTGATTTCTTCTCGAACGGCGGCTGAAAATTTCGTTCGGTTAGCGTATTACGTCAAGGATAAGTTGAAACGCAAAGACGTGCAGACTTTGTTTCTCATGCCCGAAGTCCGAGCGGTGGCAGAAAATGCCTTGAAAAAGTTCCGAAGATGTTACGAGAAGAAGCACTCGAAGAACTTTAGGGGAGGGAACTGCGCATCCTCGGGTCTAGTAGGCATAGCCATGTTACGTCCATTGTGTATGAACATCACCGTGTACGGTTTAGGTAAAGGCCAAAGAGGTGATCCTTACCAATATTATCGATTGAAGCGAACGCATCGGAGTTATGGGAACCCGGTGCATAGCTTTGATACGGAAGATATCATGTTTCGAACAATGGCGAACGACGGTTTTATCACGTTTTGCAACGCGAAAGATGGATGCAGTTAAATCATTATTAGAAAGCATAGAAAACAAAAATAAATGTAATAAATAGGAGTAGTAACATTTACACCATTCGCAGCGTAGAGATTTTCATTTGATGCGAAAAAGTTTAATGTCGTTTCTTTGATCCGTTTGTACTTCTGTACTCCTTACAAAAAAAAGGGTTGCTAAAAGCGTCTTCCTTTTTCACTCTCTCCGATATATTTATTAGTTATGCTATAATGTTTAGTCAATTCGTCAGCTATCTTTATTATTATTATTAATATTATATGTTATTAGTCGGTCGTATTATTTCATTGCGTCAATCGTTGGGCGATGCGCTCGCTCGCCCAGTGCAAAGTCGAGTCAAAGTTATCGTCTGAAGATTGAGAGTGGAGTTCTTGAAACAACGCTTGGTAAAACGTCTTTTCTTTGAACAGCTCGCCGATGCCGTCCATGGTATCCGCCATATCTCCTAACAACGCAACCATGTTCCTCGTCACGCTCGCATCTCTGTAAGGATCTTTAGAAACGTCTTCGATGAAGGATAAAATAAATCGTGCGTGTTGCGCCAAGCTTGCGATTTTGGACTTGTCGTCTCGAAACCCTTGCAAAATCCCGGTGTACGCCTCGAAAATGCCGTTTCTGAGATCGTTCTTATACTGCACCGTATCTTCGTCCAACTCAACGTTTGGATCTTGATTCGTCAACGCCAAACTCGTCGCACTTTGCAACATTGGCAAAACAAATTCGAGATATTTATCGAACGCGGGACCAACAGCCAAAGCGATGTCTCCGAAACAGCTCAAAATCGGCGGCTTCACCGCCCTGTGCAACTCGGACGATTGCAAATCTTGCAACAACAAAAACACGATGTTGTCACACCACTGCGCCAACTTTTCGTCTAATGCTCTACAGATATCTCCAACCACACCAACCGTCGCCTGGCACACAGAAAACTCTTCGTGATTTTTCAAACCAACCTCAACGAACGGATACAATGCCTCCATGTATTTTTCGAAATCTTTACCCACCGAGTGCGCCAAAGCGCCCACCGCGAGCATGGCTTCTTCGTGCACAGTCGCGGATCGATTCGCTAAAACTCTCAAAAAAGCAGTCATCAAGTTATCGGAGTGCTGCGCCAACGACCCTTTCGCCGCTTCCTCCGATCCAAGGCGTTGAATGATTACCTGCAAAGTTCCGCACAACAACGCCTGTTGATCCGTTTGCTTCTCCAACATGTCTTGGGAAGTCACCTGCGTCTCGAACGTGCTGCCGAGCTTTTGCAAGACGACGGGAATGAGCTGATGCACCGTAACCAACGTTTCGGTGCTCGCTCCTCGGATGATGTCGTTCAACGCTTCGTAACATTCCACTTTCAACTTCATCTCAGCATCCGGTCTCTCCGCCGTGACCAACAACGCTTGCACGATGGGCTGGAAAAACGGCGAAAGCGCCGGTCGCAAGAGATCATCATCACCGAGAGAGGTGACCAAGTTCTGAATACTCCAGCACGCTTTACCGGCGACGTTTGGCACGTCTTTGAGGGATTCTGTCAGCGCCGCTAACGTCGTTCCCAAATTGCTCTGCGTAATCAATCGATACTCTGGAGATTGCACAAACTCAAACACGCGTCCAATCGTCCATGCCGTGGTATCTTTGACGTGCGTATTCTTATCGTTCATCGAGTTTAACAAGAACGGCAACGCATCGTTCGCGAGAGGAGCTAATTTTTCTCTCGACGGACCCTCTAAAATAGCGCCAAAAGCAAACAGCGCGGCTTCCTTTTGTCTCCAGTTATCTTGTTGGATGTTTTGCGTGATGTATTGCATGACACCGTCTACGACTTGATCTCCGGTTAAGTTTGCGATCAAGTTCAAGCACGTTCCACCCGCCATGGCTAAATTCCACGCGTTCTCGTCTTCATCTTGACCTTCTTCCTGTTTCGTCAACTGTTCGAGCAACATCGGCGTCAACACTCCCAGCGCCTTCTCGATGAACTGATGGTACTTGACGTCTCGTTCTCCGTCTTCGATGGCATCCTTTCGTCCAATTTCTTCCTCGCAAATCGACGACCAAAACTCAATCGCTTGTAAACCAATCTGAGGATCGTCTCCGTGTAATACTTTTACCGTCAAATCGTAAATAGCGGAAATGTAGTTTTCGAGATACTCGTAATACTCTTCCGCGACGCCGACTAAAACCTCAAAAGCGGCGTATCGAATCCTTTGATCCGGCGATACAGTCGCTTCACACGTCACTTGCATGATATAATCTCGCTCTTGCTGCTTAGAAAAGTTCTCCGAGGCGAACGTTAACGCGATCGATAACGCGTTACACGCCGCTAATCGCACCTCGTTGTTCGTTTCCGCTTTGTCCATTCCTTGAATAATAGCCGTCAACATCGTATTCACCGCCGCTTGGTCCAAACCGCCCATGCCACCGAAATCATCCCCTTGCTCCCCGTTCAAAGATAATTCCTCGCACACGTATCCTAATGTTTCCAACGTCGCTTGTTTCAGTTCCGTAGAACTTTGAGGACCGGAAACGTTCAATTGCAACTGCGGTATAAGCTCTGGCCACTGTTTCGCCGGTATCTCCGCTGCCGCAAATTTCGCCACCACTTGCGCCGCTGTGTGTCGAATCTCCTGAACCGGCGAGCTCAACCCTTGGAAAATCATGGATTTGATCTCCATCCGTAAGTTTTGATCGACCTGAGTGAGCCATTTTTGCTGTAAATTCTTCTTCGTTTGGTACGACCTCGAGTCGATGCTGTTTTTTAAGATCAAGCCGGCGAGTCGTCGGACTTCGCTCGGTTTCGATTCGTCGCAAAGTTCTTTCGCTAAAGAGGAGAGATACAAGGAAAAGTTCGCCTCTTTGGCTTGCTCCAACTGCTGCTCGGCTTGAGATCGAACGCTTTGATCCGGATTTTGGGTGTTGACCAAAATCTGCGTGATGTCCGCCATCTTCTTCTTCTTCTTCTTCTTCTTCTCGTTGTTCTCGTTCTCGCCGCGATTTCTTTTTTTTTTCTTTTTCTTCCTTCGACGATGTTCGTCGTGGTCGCGTCAAGCGTCGAGGGAAGAAAAGAGAGCAAAAAAAGAGGAAGAGTTTAAAACAACACACACACACACAAACAAACACACAAACACGCGCGAAGAGGAATCAAAAAGAACGGATGCAAAAGTGGGGTCTTTGTCCACGTCGTCCGTTTGTGTGGTGTTCCTGCTGCCGTTTTTGGTTTCTTCGGTTGCGACGACTTGTGTTCTGAATAGTGAAAGAAAGACGCGATGCTTTTTTTTGTAATTTTTTGGGCTTCGTCGCAAACGAAAAAAGTCCCCCCTTCCATCAATGATCAAGAGAGATGAGAAAAGCCAAAAAAATTACCAAAATCACCACCACGCTCTTCTTATAGACTCTTCTTCTTCTGCTTTTGCGCTTCGTCGTAGGTATGTATGACGCGAAGCGTGATGGTGATGATATGAAAAAGAAGAAGAAGAAGAAGAAGAAGAAGAAGAATATTCGAAAGAGAAGATCTTCGCGCAGATATGAAAAACTACTGCACGTACAATTACACTATATACATCGCTACCATAACTTCTATTCTTTATTTCTAAACGCGCTAAAGTTGACAAAACCGCACGCTACGCTATCCGCGCGTGACGCATATTCACTGACCCCCAAACGATCGCTTCAAAACCCTCGCTCTCGTCTGCGCAAGATCCATCCAATCTTTTGTTTCAGTTTCTTTTTGAACACCCTCCTGTCTCTCTCTTTTAACGCCAACACTCTCTTCTCGCTCGGTTTCTTAAACCCGGCGTCGCGTCCCGTTCCCAACCTCTTTTTAAAAGCTTCAAACATCTTCTCGTTAATCATGGTTCGTTTCAATCGTCGCATAGCTCTGTCCACGTTTCCATCTTCGACGACAACTCCTACGTACGATCGTTTCTGCGGTGATGATGCGCTATTGTTGTTGTTGTTGCTAAACAATGTCTGCTTCCTAGTTTTTGTCGTCGTCGACGATAGTCTCGACGACCAAAAAGGCGACTGAGAAAATCTATTAAACGACGACGACGAAGAGAAGAAGGCGGAGGGTTTCAGAATTGCATTTTTTGACGACGACGACGAAGAGAACGACGAGGACGAGTTGATTGCGCTTCTCCCAACACCAACAAGAATAGAAGAGGAGGAAGACGCAGCGAGTGTTGTTGGTATGCCTTCGCTGCGCCCGGATGAAGACGAGAGTAGTAGTCTCGAGACTGCGCGTCGAAACATTTATTCTTTTCTTCTCTTCTTCTTTTTCTGAAGCGTGATGAGTTTTTTGTGAGTTGTGGTGTACTTATTTCAGGAAACTCAACTCTGACTTCCTTCAAAATCTTCGCGTACGAGTAAAAACTCATCATCAGACAAAGAAAATCGACAGAAAAAGTATATGCATAGTACATAAACGCGCTTTATTTTCTACATAAAATCAGCCAGAGAGAACATCGAGTATTGCGATGACGACGACGACGACACTCGCCACCAACACTAACGCCGCTACTTTCCCTTCGTTTTCGAGTAACGCGCACAAAAAGTTGCCAAAGACACCGACGACGATGAAACGACAACGACGAGTGATGATGAAGACAAAAACGAAAGCAGCATCAGGAAAAGAGGAAAAAAATACCACCACACAACAACAAAAGGAAGGATTATTTTCCTTCTCGACGAACAGATTATCGATGAAAACGGCGGTGTGCTTTGCCGCGTCTTTGACTGTGGCCACGTCGACGGTTGTCTTGCCCATCACTGAGAACGCATACGTCTTCTCCGCGCGCGCGGAGGAGCAGGTGGAAAAGTGCACGAAGACGGTGCGCGAGAAATAGAAAAAGAGAGAGAAGGAAAAAAAACGTGTTTCTATATGCTTCTTTCTTTTTGCGTCGGTCTTTCGCGTTCTTCCCGCTCTTCTTGTTTTTTGTCCGCTTTACGTTCATCACTCACCGCATGCTCTCTCGTTTTTCATCCGATAAACACACGAAAACACAGTGCGTGAAAGCGTGTTTAGATCTCGCGCCGAAATCCGACGACTATTGCAACGATACGTGCGCGGACGAGTGCAAAGCGATGAAAGAGGACGGGGACGAAGGGAACACGGCGTTTTCTGCGCCAGAACCAGACGAGGGGTTGCAAGGAAAAATCAACAACGTCCTCGATAAAGGCGCGGTATTCTTCGTTCGATGAGATGATTATGATTGATTTGTGAGTTGCGTGTATATTTAATATGTTAAATTTGAACGACGCTTGAACCAAACAAAAGCGAAATCAAAAAGCGAAATCGAATAAACACAAAAACAAATTTCCGACTTCGCGAAAAAACTTTTTACCTACTCTTTACTTTTACACACGCGTCACGCGCTTTGCGCACGCTCGAGAACGACCTTTTGCAACGAAACGAGAGACAGAACGTGTAAAAACATGTTCGCTTCGACTTTGTGCGGTCGCGAGGTCTTCGCCTTTGAATCCAGTTCGTCTCGAAACACACGCAGTAAAAAGAACAGAAAATGCAAAAGAGTAGATATCTGTGACAACGCGAACAACGTCACTTCTCAACAACGACACGCGGAGACGACTGAAAATCGGGATCAAACTCAAAAACAATGCGATAAAAAGAGCAGAAGGGAAGCGCTGATGATGGCTCTCGCGTTCGCATCCTCTTCCTCGTTATTCTCCGCCTCTTACGCTTTCGCGGACGAAATTGAAGAGGGAGACTTATTTCTGCCACAAAACATAGATATATCAGACGAGTTCAAAGAGATTTCGCAATGGGGCGACCCTCCCGTTTTCTTGCGCAAAACTTTAGAAATAGCCTTAGCCGTTGCTCTGTTGAGATCATCGTACGATGCCATAGACGAGCTGAACATTTGCGCGATGGATGAGTTTCAGATTAAATCGTGGAAGACGCGGCAGTTAAGTTACGAGGCTTACAAATCTTTGATTTATCCACTCGCCATGGAACAAGGTGATCTGAAGAATCCCTTGTATTTTGATCACATTAGTTTTTCGCAATATTCAACCTTAAACGCGATCTTGAATCGCAACAACGGGAAACCGGACATGGAGTTTGAAGAAAAGCTCGGTTTTGAAGGCGAAGTGAAACGAGTGAAACGAGACGAGAAATTCGCGACGCGGAAAGAATTGATTCCAGCGTTTAGCTATTTGGTTGGTCGTAACATTTTCAATTTCTTAAAGAATGGCTTCGAGTTGACCGAAGACAAACCGTTCAATGGCGTACCCGAATTCATCAATTTCGACGACGGCTCCCAGGATAATTCTGTAAAAATTGTAGACGGCGTGAAAGCTTTGTTGCAAGTTTTTCTCAACTACGGCTTCTGCAAAGAGTTTCAAGTCTCGCTTCGGGATGGGAAGTTGATCGTTGATGTCGTTGGTCCCGCAATGTTGTGGTCGATTGGCGCGTTAGAAAACGAAGGAGCGCGAGTGGTGAACGATTACATCGGGTACACGACTAGTTATTTTCTATACAAAAGCGGCGTAAAGTCCAAAAGGAGGTACGTGAAAACCGACTCGTCGATGGTGTATACTTTCGATTTATTCGTGTGAGAGAAACGGAGAGAGGAATTATTGCGCCCGTGGTAAAGCTTATTGTAGTTCACGCATTGATAAAATATAGCACTTTAGTAGTAATAGAAGACATACTGATAGTCTCACCCTCGGCAACTGCCGTTACTTTCTTCTCCTCGCAAGGATAAATCTACATTCGTGTCAATTAGTATCTTTCAGCAGAGAAAAGAAAATCTAGCCACTGCGTGCCTCCTCGTAGAGCTCGTCGATGATATCGAGCACGCGCTTTTGACTTTCCATCTCGTCTACTTTTCTCGTCGTCCCGTGCTGCTGCTGTTTTTCTGCGTTTTCGCACTGCCTTTTCATACCATTCAACGCCGCTTCCGTGTTTGAATCTGCGCAGAAGAACGGTTTCAGAAGGATTTCCAGGTACTCCTTCGCGGCGCCGTAATATCTCGCGTTGAAATTTTTCGCCGAGGCGAATCGCAAACACCGACAAATTAGCTTCGGACTGAGCAGAAACTGTTGACTAAACCCGCCAAAAACGCTCTCGTCTGCCATGTACGTGACGGTTGCTAACGTGCGCGCTAACTTTGCGCACAAGTCTACGTTTCCTTTGTTCTCTTCGCACTTTAAAATCAAAAACGCCGCGACTAAGTGCGTCTTTGCTTTTGCGAACGCGATATCTCCCGAGTGGTAATTATCGCGCAAAAGAACGCAGGCGTTTTGGAAATCGCGCAAAGCGCCGCCTAAATCGTTCAAGTTAAACTTTATGATTCCAGCTTGCACGAGCACCTTCGCGTGCGCGACTTGATCTTCGTTCGGGGAGCGAGCGTTCCTCGCGTCTCTAAGTTCTAATTTTCGCGCGACGTCGAGCTCATCGTCGCTTCTAAACGGGTCGTTCTCCATGGACGATTCGAGTAAATATGACTCCGAAACGTCTTCTTTTTCTTCTCGTCCTTTATTATTTCTATTGCTGCTATTTTCTTCTTCTTTCGTCGATTTTGTTTTTACTTTTGTCTTTACGGAATCGAACTCGAGCGGCTCCTCGACGCGTAAATCGCTCAAAATCCCGCTCGGCGAATTCGCTTCTTCCACGAATGCGTATTTCCCGTACTTCTTCTTCGCCGTGTGCGTCAACTCTTCCACGTATTTTTCTTCTCGCTCGCTCTCGTCCTCGCCTCTCGTTTTTTCCTGCCACGCGTCGTTTCCGTGCGTGAGCCAACCTTCGTTTATTTCTTCTTCTTCTTCTTTTTTCTTCTCCTCTTCCTTCTCCTCTTCTTCTTCTGCAAGAGCAGGAGTTGACGGCGACGGAACGGTGGACGAAAATCCAGGCGGTGGTTTCAAGGAAAACTTTTCGAACATTTCCCTCGTCGATTGCACCGACATCGACGACGACGCGCCTTCTTTTCCCGTCGACGTCGTCGTCGTCGAAGCCGCCGCCGCCGCCGCTGGTTTAATCACGAATTTCAACTTCTTCACGCTTTTGTTGTTGTTGTTGTTGTTGGACTCCGACGACTTTGAAGTCGTCGTCGTTTCTCCTCGACTCTGTTGAAACCGTTCGATGGGATTAAACACCTCCTCGTCGTCGTCGTCGTCTTCATCATCATCGTCATCATCCGTGGAATCGTTGTTGTGCTTGTTTTGAGCATCATCGCCCGCTCCCCGTCTCCTCATAGTTTGTTGGACTCTGACAACGCGTTGTTGTTGTAGTAGTGGTGTTGTTCTGTCTTTTCCTCCCTGCGAAAAGCGCTGTTTGCTTCGTTCAAGTTAATAACGACCCTCTTATTAGAAAAGAAGTCAGAGAACACACAAATCAAAAAAAAATCAAAAAATATCACGCGCGCATCCATCTTCTTCTCTGAAATTTTGCGTGCGACCGCCAAGAGAACCAAACGACGAACTCATATCATAGAAATAATTTTGAATTTTTTCTCTCTCTCTTCTCATTAACTTACACGCGGATGACAACCACCACAGAGGCGGTCGCCGCAACAACGCGCGAGAAAAACGACGACATCATCGACGGAGAAGGACCATCGACAGCAATGATTTCTGGAAACGGCGCGACGTCGGAGAGAGAGAAGGAGAACGTTCCTTTTTTAGAAAAAACGACGAGGAGCGAGAACGAAATTCAAAAAGTTGCCGATGATGTCCACCTTCTCGGAGAAGACGACGACGGAGACGAAGAAGAAGAAGAAGAAGAAAGAGACGAGCGCGCGACGACGATCGAGAAGGAAGCCGCGAACATCAACTCGTCGAGAGAAGAAGAAGAAGAGGAAGAGGAAGAAGACTTCATTCGCATCAAGAGAAGAGTTCGGGGAACGGAAGCACCCGAAGAAGAAGAAGAAGCGGAGAAGAAGAGAGAGGAAAAAGAAACGGAGAAGAACGATGGAAAAGAAGAAGAAGATGATGATGATGATGAGAAAGAGAGCAAAGATGAAGCCGAAGGCGTCGCGCCATCGAACAAAAAGAAGGTTTTGAAACACAAATCGGGCGAAAGAGTGATTCATAACAACAATAACAGAGGTGGTTTGGCTGCTGATGATGATGCCGTTGGAAGAGGAGAAGACAAGTTTGAATTTGAAATCCAAGAGGACGACGACGCGGAAGAAGACGAGGAAGAAGAAGACGAGGAAAGAATCTTAGAGCGACGCTTCGCGGAAACTGGACGATTGTCCGAAGACGAAGAGGAGGACGAAGAATCTGAATCCGAGTTGAACTTCTCCTCCTCCTCTGAGGAAGAAGATGAGTCTTCGGACTCCGAAGCAGAAGAGGAAGGAGGAAGTCGACGACGAGGACGAGGAGGACGGAAAGCAACCAAAAAAGGCGGTGGAAGAAAGAAGAAACCAATCGATCCAAACGATAAAGAAGCGGTTATGCGTCGAAAGAAGGAAGAAGCCGACGAAGCGCACGAGAAATTGATGCGTAAAGCGGCAAAACACATACACTTTCCTGGATACCGAGTGCAGCCGGAACGAACGTCTTTCCTACCGGTGATTGAAAAGTTGCAGAATAATTTACGAATGGTCGAGAACGATGAAAATTTACGAGCTAGGTTTCCTCGACCGCCTCCGTCGCCGGAGAAGAAAGATTTTCATGTGGAAGGGGACATGGAAGGCGCAAGCGATGATGGAGTGAACGAAGACGTTTCGGAAGATGAAGGCAAAGAGGGAGGTGAGGAGAAAACGAACTTTGATGAGATCGATGAGATGGATTTATTGAGCGAAGAGGAAGAGGAAGAAATGACTGATCTCGAAGAAGAGAGCGATTCGGACGCTGAAGCCGACGCGGAATTGATCCGTAAATCTATCGCCTCGAAGAAAGCCAAGAATGTTGTCATCAAAGATCCGACTCAAGCCGAGGACAAAGATAATGCCGCGGTGGACAAAAATGAAAACGAAGAAGAAGACGAAGAAGGCGACGACGACGACGGCGAACTTTCCGAGGAAGAAGAGATGACGGCAAAGGAAAGGCGCGAACAGAGGAAACTCGCGAGGAACTTCTACAGGGAGGATCGAAAGAATCAAAAGAAGGAGAGAAGATCTAAGAGAGCAACCGAAGGCGTCGACGATGAAGCCGAAATGTCTGAGGATGGCGGTCACACCGACGATGATGACGAAGATGACATAGAAACTGCCCGCGCTGAAATCGACGAAATGGCTGATTTCGTTGATTTCAGAGAAGGTACCGCATTAGACGCGGATGAAAGAAGAAATGAAGCGAGAGCGAGGGCGCACGCAGAGAGAGAATTCCTGAAAGACGAAGAAGAGACGAAAAAAATGAAAGAGTTATTAGAAAATGGATTCAAGAGGCCGAGAAACGGTTTGAATGGCGAAGAAGACGACGATGGTAAATGGAAAACCAGGAGGAAGCAAGAGAAGGGAGATGATTCCGAGAGCGATTCTGATTCTGATGACTTGCGCGACTTTAGACCCGAGGACGCAGTTGAAGTTTCTGACGACGAAGACGAAGACGCGAAAGCATTTAAAGAGAGACAGGCTCAGCGATTTTACATGAAGAAAGCTTCGGGAGGTGATACCCAAGAAATGGATAGAAACGATGCGTTACCGGAAGTCGACGAAGGTAAAGTATCGAAGGAGGTGATGAAGTTATTCGAGAAGGACAAGAACAAAAAATCGACGAGGCATAACAACAAAGGCCAAGACAACACTCAGAGTCAAACGATCGCGAACGATCTCAGCAACAGAGGAGGAAGTGGTAGTGGACTCTCGCGAGGTAATTCTCAGTTTTCAAATCTAGGCGCCGCGCGAACTTCGTCGTCGATTAGTTTCTTAAATCGCAACGGAAGCTCAAGATCTCAGAGCGGTTTCGCGAAAGGCATCATCAACGGCGGCACGGCCTCGAGAACATTCGTGTTTGGTAACGCATTAGACAACTCAAACTCGCAATGGGCGACGCAGCGCGAAGGTGAGACGATGCCGTCTTCATTAGGTAACAACTTACTCGGAGGCGATGAAGCTCGAACTGGTTTTGGCGACGACGTTGCCAATAACAACATCAACTCGAGCGCTTCCGTGAGAGAGAATAAAAAGAAGAGTTTGTTTGCCATGTTGCAGAAGAGCACGACTGAAGAAGATTGGGAGAAGGAAGATAGCAGAATCAAAAACGTGGTGGGAAAGTAAAGGAGTGAACCACACGCAAACATGTAGAATATACACATAGAACAAACACGAAAAACTCTTGTGTTTTTTTGCTTTGTTGAAACGAATACGCGTTTATTACAGTATTTCTTAAGTGCTAAAATCTATATATTAATTATATCTTTAGTTTTCCGCTCCGATGATTGGCTTGGCCATGTTTTCATCCTCCTTCGGCTCCTTAATGACAATGGTATCCGGAATCGGCGTCTTTGGACCCATTCTACCCTTCGGATCGTGATCAAGCATGATCTTCACCTTAATACCGACGACACCTTGTCTCAACAAGACGTGTCTCGTCGAGCTAACAATGTATTCGCGCACCGGGTTACCCGAAGAAATCATGTAACCATCCTTGAACTTCATAGCCTTCGCTCTTTGGCCTCTCAACTTACCGGAAACGATGACCTCCGCACCCTTCGCGCCGTTTTCCATGATGAATCTCAAGACGCCATAGCACGCTCTTCTGACCGCCAAGCCGCCGAGCAACTTGTATCGCAAGGACTCGCACTGAGAAATGGCGCACAAACCACGGTTAGCAACCTTTTCGGCGTACAACTCCACCGCACCTTCGGCGAAACCGAATCTCTTTTGGACCAACGAAGTCAATTCACGGATTCTGCGACCCTTTTCGCCGAGAACGTTTTGCGTCTTCGTCGCGCGGATGATGATTTCCATCTTCACCGGCGTCGATCGAACTTCAACTCCAGAGTAGCCATCTTCCGCGAGTTCGCGAACGAGCATTTCGTTCAACTCGGCGAAGAAGACGCCATCGGCGACGAATTTGCGCTTTTTGGAAATGTTAAGGGAAGAAGCCTGCATAGGAGAAAGAGTAATGTTAGTTATCGTTGTCGTCAGAGAATGAACACGTGAGTTTTGCGAAAGCCCTGTCTTGTGTGCTTTTTTGTTCGAAATCGCGCGTAAAAGGAAAAAGTGGAAAGAAACCATCCCGGCGTGAGGCTTCATCCGAGCGCACATCGCACCCCTCGTTTGCCATTTACGACGAATAAACGCACGAATGATGCGAAACTCTCTTCGATGGATCGATTCCACTTTCGCATCGCGCGCTCGAGACCTCGGTTTAGTAAGTCCTCTTCTCACACATTTCACCCCAAAAACATTAGAAGAGGTTGTTTTTCCTCGAGCGCCCTAAAAAATCGAAAAAGGAAAATCGCACGCGCGGAACGATAGACGCGACCCGCGCGGAAGTCTCGCGCGGACGAATTCGAACGCAAACGAAACCGCATCATCCAACGCAGGACGACGACGGGAGGGAGAATCTATAGGAACGCACCATTTTTTATTATGTTTGATAGCAAAACAAATTTATGAAGAAGATGAGGGTGCGAGAAGAGAGAAAGAGGAAAAAATGCAAAAAACGAAAATCTCGCGTTGTGGTGGGGGCGCTGCAAAAAATGCAGGAAAACAAAATACAGACTCTGTCTGCTGTGCAATAAAAAGAAAAAGAAAGTCATCCGATCGATGTCATGTCGCGTCAGTAGCAATAGTTTGAAAAGTCAACAAGTTTGTTACATTCTGCACCCCTGCGCAGAGGCTTTATTTGCTTTCGTCACTCGCGACGACGGATGACTGGAACAACACGAGAACAGAACGATGTGCTTCTCGCACGCAAAAACAAATGAATCAATTTAATAAAATACAATACACTCGACCGACCCATGGTAATCATCGGTACTCATCATTCACGCGCTCTCGGCTGCTGCGTTTTGCAAACTCAGATTGTTCACCAAGTCTTTTAAAGAGGCGACGTTGTCTTTCAAATCTTCAATCTCTTCGTCTTTTTCTCCCAAAAGCTCCAAGACGACGTTGTACCTTTTTTCGATTTCCTTGAACTCTTCTCGAAGCTGAGCGTCGGCCAAATCTTTCAACGACGTTTGACCGTGTGATTGAAAGTAACTCTCGTCTTCGCTCAACAAATACGACGTGAGCTCCTCGCTCAGAGCGTCTCTCGTAGCCTCTAATCGCTTTATTCTCGTGTTCGCGATCTCTAACTGTTCTGTGCGAGCTTGAAGTTGTCTCTCCGCGTTTTCTAAAATCTGCTGCACTTGTAAAGACGAGCCTTCTCCGAAGGAAGAGAGAGAGTCTAACGTTATAGGGGCGGTCCACATGGACGGTCCCCCTTTCCCGTTGCTTTGTTGGCTTTTTGCTGCACCTGATCCTCCCTCGCCGTTACCGGCGATACCATCACCGCTGCCACTACCACCGTGACCGCGCAATTCCGCCAACTTGGTATTCGCTTGACGTAATTTTTCTTCTAAACTTTTCACCGTTTCTTCAAATCGGTCTCGCTCTTCGTTCAACGTGCGATCAATCTTTTCCACTTTTGCGCGTTCTTCAGCGAGAAGATTCCGCAGCTGTTTCATTTGATCTTTGATTTCTTGTTCGCGCTCTTCTCGTTTGGCTTCTTTCTCCGCGATGTTTTGCATCACAGCTTTTTGCGCTTCGTTATCCTCCTCGCGCTGCGTCTTCATCTCTTCGCACTCGTCTCGTATTTTTCGAATCTCTTCATCTTTCTGAGCAATCTTCATTTTATGCGATTTCAAATCGGCGTTGATCTTCTCGCACTTTTCCATCGCCTCGAGTTTCAGCGCCCTTTCTTCCTCGGTCGCACTTTCAGCCTGTTCGATTCTCGCAAATAACACTGCCTCTACTTCTCGCCATTCGTTTGTTTTCTCGTCCATTAATTTCTCGTTGCTTTCGATTTGTTTCAACAGCGGTCGCGTGCTTTCCGGCATTTTTCTAGTCATCTCCTCCAAATTCTCCTCGGCTATTCTGCATCTCTCCTCGACTTCAATTAAGTCTCGTTTCAATCTCTCCTCTTGCCGTTCGTATTGTACAGTGTTGCGCTTGAGCGTGTGCTCTAAATCTTTCTTCAGCTCTATGAGATTGAACTCTCTTTCTTTCGCCTCAGATAACTCCTGCTCTAACTTGGCTTTACCAGAATTCGTGATGGATAAATCCGCGGTTTCTCTTCTCGCTTCTGCCAATTTATCCGAAAAGTATTGATTCTTCTCCTCTAAATCAGTTGTCAACTCTCGGTTGTTCATTTCGGCGACTTTCAAGTTTTCTTGTACGCGGACGAGTTCGTTGTTCCGTTCTTTCATCTCTTCGTCTTTTTCTCGTAACGTAGCTTTCAGCTTTTTAATCGTGCCTTCCATTTCCGACTGTTTCTTACTCAACACTTCGCCTTCTTTCATGACCTCGTCGATAATTTTATCCTTTTCTTTCACTAAATCCGAAACCGCTCTATTTTTCTCTAAAGATTTCTTCAACGTGTCTCGCTCTTTCGTCAAAGCGAGGACTTTCCGTTCGGCTTGAGCGACGCGATCCTTCATCTCTTGTTCGAGCTTCAAAGCCTCGTTTACGTCTTGTCTTTTCAATTCCGCATCGGCTTCGTTTTTTCTTTGCAAAGTTTCCTCTCGAGCCGCGAGCGCTTGTTTCGTCGTTTCGAGTTCTTTCGATTGTTCGAGATGTTTCGCTTTCAACGTCTCGAGTTCTCTCAGAAGCTCCGCGGTTGCAGAGCTACTTTCGTCGTTTGCATTGTTATCGACTGCTGCTGCTGCTGTTTTTGCTATCGTCTTTTCTTTCGTGCTATTACTAGTGGTAGCAGTAGTGCTAGATTTGCTCGTCGACTTTGGTGGTTGTGGTTGTGATGACGACGACGACGAAGCCGGCGTCCCTTCAGCGTCTCGTTTCTTCTCCGCGTCCTCAGCAACCACCGGCGAAGCTTTCTTCTTACTTTTCTTCTCCTCCATCTCTGCCTTTTCTTTCGCGCAAGCGGTGGCAGCGGCGGCGGCAGCAGCAGCTTTCTTCTTTTCGTTTTCTTCTTTCTCTTTCTGCGCGGCTGCGGCGGCAGCAGCGGCTGCGGCGGCAGCGCGTTCTCGTTCTCGTTCTTCTTCCATCTTCTCCTTCTTCTCCCTTTCCTTAGCTGCCGCGGCTTCCGCCTCCGCTTCCGCTTTCTCTTTCTCTTTTCTCTTTGCTTCTTCTTCTTTTTCTTTTTGTTCTTCTTCTTCTTCTTTCCTCTTCTTCTCCGCTTTCGCCTTTTCTAGTTTCTTCTTCGCCTCTTCCTTCTTCTGTTCTTTTTGTTCTCGTTCTCTTTTCGCATTCAGAATCTCCTCCTCCTTCTCTCTCGCCGCCTTCTCTTTCTCTTCCTCTTCTCTCACTTCTACCTCCTCTCGCTCTTCCTCTTTGCTCATCCTCTCCGCTTCCATGACCGTGTTCTTCATCGCCTCGTCCGTCATTCCTTTCATCTGTTCGTACGCCTCGTCCGCTTTCGATTCCAATTCTTTCACCGCGCTGGAGATTGTATCCGTCAGAGAGGAGAAGTCCGGAGCGGCGATTGGAAGCGAAGGGAGCGAGAATCCCCATCCTGATCCGTATCCTTGTTCTTCTTCTTCTTCTTCTTCTTCTTCTTTGTTCTCGCTCATGATGATGAATGATGAATGATGAATGATGTTGTTGTTGTTGTTGAGCTTCTCTTCTGTTTTATTTAATCTGTTACGAGTTACAGAGAGAGTCAGTCACACACACGACGAGTGTCAGAGAAGAGAGTGAAGAGAGTAAATAGTAGTGTTCAGAGTAAATAGAAAAGTGTGAATTTGTGAGAGAGCTCTTTCCTCAAATGACGTTACCACCATCGAATACGCGATCGAATACGCGATCGACGACGGTATTTTCCAGAGTGCACGTGTACGATAACAACAACAACGCGCCAATCCAAAACGACTGGGGCCGAGACCCGCTGTTTTGGGCGACGGCGAAAGTCTTCGTGAGCGAGATTTTAAACTCCCGAGCGGTGGAGAATACGAACGATACCGTTTGGGAGATTGAAGATAGAAGAGTAGGAGGAGAAGAAGGAGGAGAAGAAGAAGATCTCGCCGCCGCTGCTGCTGCTGCTGTCGTGAATGAGGAAAAGAAAATCAGGAGAATACGAAAGTGCGAACTGTGCGGGGTCATCGTCGAGTTTACCACGAGGAAAGACTCCAAGATATTTCTCACCTTGGACGATGGGACCGGAGTGATTGAGTGCGTGATTTGGGCGCCTTCGACGATGACTTCAAAAGCAACCTCAGAAGCCATCGTCGATGACCACGAGGAAGAGGAAAACTATAACCTCAACCAAGTGGAGCGAGACCCGTTCGGGAGGATAGTCGCCGACGATGGCGTGTTACTTCTCCACGGAAAACTTCGTCTCGGCGAAACCGTCTTTGTTCAAGGTCGGGTGAGTTTATACAACGGCGAGAAGCAAATAGTCGTAAACTCGATGCAGATGATATGCGAAAAAGAAGGATTAGCGAGGGAGAGAGATTTAGAGAGTTTGTTTTGGTTAGACGTGGTCGAGCAAAGGATGGATAAAGGCTATTGATGTTGTAAAAGTATGCTGGTTTAGTAGAGTAGTAGTAGTAGTAGTAGTAGTAGTAGTAGTAGTAGTAGTAGTTCTGTAGTTCTGTAGTGAATTTTTTCTTTTTTTTCTGCTTGGGTGTGGTTCTCTCCTCCTCCTCCTCCTCCTCCTCCTCCTCCTCCTCCTCCTCGGTTTTTTTTGGTTCGTGGTTTCTCGACGACATTTTCACACAAAAGCTAAAGTTGAAAATCGCCATACTAAATAGAGAGAGAGAGAGATAATAGATTGAAAAAAATGGTTACTCCGTTGGTGAAAACGAACAAGATCAAGAAGAAACCCAATGGGTTCACGCGTTATCAATCCGATACCGCGAAGAGAGTTTCGGTACGTCTATTTTACGAGCGCATTTCGACTCCCCCCGCGATGGCTCTTTTCTCTTCCGCCTAAAAAAGGAAAGGGCGAGAGAAAATGGGACAGAGGTCTTTTTTTAATCCGTGGGGGAGGGATAAACGCGCGTTTGCGACGCATAAAAGAGGGACATCGAGACGTATTCGAATGAAATGAATGTTTTTACGTTCATTTTAATCGTCATCTCGAGACGTTTTGCACGCTTGGACCCCTTTTTTGCGCGTTCGACGCGCGCGATTTTTCCACCCATTTTCGAGTCCGCCGAAGCCCTGTTTTGGTCTTTTTGCGCGTCTCTCTTCTCGCGTAGGAGAATTTTTTCTTCTCTTTCTTCGTCTTAAAATACTAACCGTCGCGTTTCTCTCTCCCTCTTTAACAACAATAACAGACGTCTTGGAGAAGACCGAAAGGTATCGATTCTCGCTTCAGACGTAAATTCAAAGGTTTGCCGTACATGCCGAACATCGGCTACGGTACCGCCAAGAAAGCCAGACACGTCTTGCCGAATGGTTTCTTGAAGTTTGTCGTCAAGAACGTCAAGGACTTGGATCTCTTGTTGATGCACAACAGAAAGTACTGCGCGGAAATTGCCCACAACGTCTCTGCGTTGAAGAGAAAAGCTATCGTCGAGAGAGCGGCGCAATTGAACGTCTGTGTAGTGAACAAGGACGCGCGCTTGCGCTCCGAAGAAGACGAATAAATTTCTTATATATTTGTTCGCGTATTCTTCGCGTGTTAGATTTTTTGTAGTAGAAGCTTAGTAAAACAGAGAGAGAGAGAGAGAATAGGGAGAGAGAGGGAAAGTTGTGTTTTGTAATATACATTATATCATGATGCGACGAGTGTGAATCTAAAATATCGAAAATCCATTTGAATATAAAGTATATAGTAAAGTACGCGCAGGAAGTACCATAAGAATAACTAGCTTACGCGGAGGCGAAAAGACTCACAAAAACGAACAAAAAAAAAACGCCAAGAAAATTTTCTCTCTTTTTTTTGTCTTTCTTCTTCATATTCCGTTTCACACGCAAACACGCACACGCGCGCGCGCGAGGAGAAAACGAATGTCCCTTGGCAGTACCGCCGCCCTTACCGCGACTACCAGAGGGAGGGGAGGACCACTCGATGAAGAAGAGAAATACCCATCGTTGGATAA
>Ga0255761_10001348_pt1 | contig 22682 bp, 15 predicted proteins | sample 071ome_29_FD_179961 | JGI IMG/M metagenome (GOLD analysis project Ga0255761, IMG submission 179961) | Coastal salt marsh microbial communities from the Groves Creek Marsh, Skidaway Island, Georgia - 071407BT metaG (version 2) | ecosystem: Environmental > Aquatic > Marine > Intertidal zone >... | reverse complement strand
TAGCATTTCATATACACCAACTCCAACAATTTCAATAACGCCAACCTTGACACCTACTCCAACTCCAACATGTTTGACACAATATTTGAATGTAAGATTTCAGTATTATTCAACTTATGTTGTAGAAGGTTTTACTACAGGGGTAAGAGTGTACAGAGAACCTTGTTGCCATAATCAACACTACACTGGAGCATTTTCAGTAAAATATAAAACATTTGATTCTCCTAATACAGCCGTATCAGGAAAAGATTATCCAGGAGAATATGGCATTTTAAATTTCGCCGTTGGAGAGAATATGAAAATTATTCCAATCAGAACTACAAAAAATAGCGAAAGAGAACCTTCTGAGTTTTTTAATGTAGAACTTTATGATTTACAAAAAATTAATTGTGTTGAATCAAGAATACTTTACAAAAATCCATATCAAGTATTAATTACTGATTTAGAGAATATAAATTTATATGATGAATATGAATTATGTACTGGTTTTGAAGGTGGAATAGGTAACCAATTAATGCAAATGGTTCCAAATGCTTCATGGGGGGCAGGTTATTCTTCTACGGGACTTATATATCAAGGGGGATCATTTACTTATAGTCAAACTGGGGTTTTTTAAAAAAAATTTTACTAAATAAAGTGTAATATATTAATATGTCTAACTTTCCTAATGCTGTTTATATACCTACTGGAATTGCTGGTGGAGAAGAATTTATCAAAATAAGTGGATTTTGTTACAAAAGAGTAGCGACTGGAGTAGCTGCAGCTGGAGATATAAGAACAAATTTTGTCACTGGATTTGACGATTGTTTAGATTGTAATACTTGCAATTGTCCCAAAAGTATAGATTTTATTTTAGGTGGTATTGAGCATAACAAAATAACTAATGATTTTAGTTTTGTTGATAAAACTTTTACTATAAAAACTAGTAGTACGGGGTGGCAAGAAATAGGTATAGAGTCTGGAAATTTACATAATAATAATAGTAACTTACAATTTAAACCTCTATCAATAAGATGTTATGATAGAAAAATTGACATCCAGTCAGGCATTTATGCATCTTTTGAAAGCAGTGAATCTCACGTAGCTCATTTTCAATATACAACTGGTTCAGATATATACGAAAGAGAAGACCTTAGAAATGCTCTAGAGACAGGTAGATTTGGTGATACTCCAGCTTGGGATTACATTAATCAACATGATAATGCAATTACTTATGAAGACACATTAAGAACTATAAAATTTAAATCTTTATGTGAAGTTCCTTGTAGCAAATATGATGTTTCATTTAGAATTAGAGGTTTAGTTGAGGAAAGCGCTAGAACATATACATCAGCAAAGCAAAAATTTCCAAGCTGGGTATACATACAAGCAACAGGCATACCACGAACTCCAGGTCAAATAGTTAGATATCCTGTAAATTTAAATTTTAACGAATATTTTAATGTTCCTGCTGGCGATCCTACAATTTCTTTTAGAACTGAAGAAATCGAATTAGTTAACATGCAATTGTTAACTGGAAACACAAATAATTTAAATGCCCAATTTTATTCTGCTACAGGCGGGCGACATTATTACGAAGAAGAAAAAGGTACATACGGAGGCAGACCTAGAAATGATCCATCATATGGATCTTATGATTTTTATCTAATAGATGAAGATGATGATTATTTAGGTAGTGGAGAATATATAGAAGGAATAGGAATACATGGAATAGAATATAATCGAATAGGCAAATGCCATAGCCAAGAACTTAATGATTTCATGGATACTTATGGAGTTGGCGAAAATACTACCACTGGAGCATGTTTAAAAACATCTGAATTTATTGATGGTAAATATAAAATTGGAACATATAGACCAATGTTGTTTACAGGAACTATAACTGGAAACAGAGAAGATTACCAATATGTTTTTGATGAGGCTAATCCCGACGATATTACAAGCTGGAGTAGCGGTGTTTATGTTTTCCAAATGTATCCAAGCGGAGATGATTCTTATTTAAATAATGTCAGTGGTTATGTTGGCTACATACATGAATCATCAGAAGCTCAAATAAATGAATACAAAAGACAGATAGTCAATAGCATGCCTATCAATATTGAGAATAATATTAGACATTGGGATAACAGATCTGGAGTATTTATTAGGCCAGATGCAAGCCTTGTTGAAGGCTCTGTATTTTTAGAAACAGATACAAACCAACAATACTTCGCATGGCATCAAACTGCAACTAGATTTAGTGACGACAATGTAGAATTAATATCTCCTTTATATGCTAGCGGATTCAGATTTCAAGCAGGGGCATATTCTCAATACTATGCTGAAGATGATAAATATCTTGGTGGCATAGTCAACCCACCTTTACTTGATATAGAAGAATGGGGTTATCCAGTCACTTTGAACAGAACTCTTGTTGATTACTCAAGAATTATTCCAAGATATTTACTGATAAATTCTGGAGACTCTAGACATAGTAATGCTAATTCACCTGATTTATTCGAATCTAAATTCAATAAAGATCCAATAGAGGCTGATTGCACTAATATTAATTACATAACATTTCAAGTCCCTTTTGATTTATAATGGAACTCAAAAAAGATCAAGTTTTTTTACTGGAAGTTGGCAAAGGATTTTTGCTAACAGGTGAAGCGGTTAAAGCAGAGACTCCTCTAGGTCATTATGTTCTTTCTCCAAAACCAAGTTGGTTGCCTGCTGATTATAAGCCTTATGTGTTTTTAAGTACAGACCCCAACCCTTTAGATCCTTTTCATACTACGATTGATTGGGCTTTAGCGCAAAAACAAAATAATCAAATAGATTTAATAGCCAGACCAAATAATTTTGATTATCAAATATTTTTAAGTGGAAACAGTGTTACAGAAATAGAACTACCAACACAAATGTTAGATGCATCAAAATCCAAAGTTGATGTCAATTTCATTGATCGTTTTTATGCCTCTGAAATATTTAATGGTAGCGATGATGCAAATTTTGAAAGACAAATGCTTTTCAAGCCTACTGGTGTTGCTATTCAAGTGAAAGAACAAGACTTCTTATTTGCAGAGCTTTTAAATAGAAGATCAATAACCGTTCAAGCAAATAATCAAATTGTTGATAATGAACAACTTTTTGTATTTATAGTAGGTAGCGGAAATGAAAAAGATGAATTTATTGACATGTCTAACTTAGAGACATCTATTCCTGCAGATAATTTTATTAATAAAACATTTGTTAATGAAGGAACTTTTTCTGTCTTTGAATTAGAAAAAGACGGTAGATTAATATATGGAAATGATTTTTCTTTTAATTCTGCGAAAAATGTTTATGTTGGAGCTTTAGATGAAAATGAAAAATGTTGTGTTGGAGGCCTTATCACTAATGAGCAAAGACTTGATATGGAAGTTCCTGTCAAAGCAGGTTCAAGTAGATTAAGTTTGGCTACTCCAACACCAACGCCTTCTGTTACAGCTACTAATTCATCAACTCCACCAGTTACCCCTACAACTAGTGTCACTATTACTCCCACTCCTAGTATATCAACATCAGTATCAAAAAGTGCAACACCAAGCACATCAATTGGTTCTTCTCCGACTCCGACTCCAACTTCTAGTATCACCCCTTCTGTAACTGCTACCCCAAGCGAAACTCCCACCCCAACACCTACAATATCTTTAAGTGTGGGAATGGAAAGACCTTTGCCTAGCAGTATATCAGTACTTCAAAACCCAATACCTTCAGCTCCTATTGATCTTATTGGAAATTATATTTTAAATGAAGATGGAATTAGTTATGTGAACCCTGAAGCAACATATGCAATTAGGTGGTTTGACGAAAGGCAAGTTTGGGTTTTTAGAGATATTAGAGCAAAGAAAAATATAGGCTCTACCTCAACAGGAGACAGGTATACTAGCTTAATAAATAATGTAATAAAAATTATTACCGAAGATAGTAAAAGGTTTTTATATAGTGTTATAGTATCTGAAGACAATAATCCTTTACCAAATAAAAGCTTGGCTTTTAATATAGGTGGACCTTTATCACAAGGAAGGGATGAAAAAATTAAAATTACTTCATTAGGAAGAAGAAATATACAAATATACATGTGGAGAGATCAAGGAGCTGGAAGTAATTTAAATTCATTTAATTTTAGATTTCCAAGCACTAGATCAGATTTTGGTATTTTTAATTTACCTTCTAATGCTTCTTTATACGATCCACGTTATGCGAGAAACAGTCGAATTAGGAATAACACAAGTAAAGCTATTTACCTACCTACTTATCCCACTGAACGATACATTAATGATGGAATAGGGGGCAATCGTTACCTGTCTATAGATAGATATATACCAAAACCTGCTGGAAGTTTTTCTATTCATCAATGGGAAACTAGTTCTATTGATCCTATATTTCCATACGAAGGAACACGTGGAGCTCAACCAACCAATAAGACCATAAGTTTAGAACCAAATGATACATTATATATTGAAAATAATTCGAGTCAAACATTTCAAATTAGAAAACAAGATTTCAAGACTATTGTTTTGTCTGTTGCTCCTGGAGAAACAAAATCTTTACAAATTTCTAATACACAAAATTTTAAAGCAGGAGATTTTACGGTAAGAGATAACTTTGATAAATTTAATAATAAATTTGGTCAAATCAATATTGGTTGGAAAGAGCCTCAATATAGGGGTCAAAACGGTATATACGAAAACGGAATTATTGTATACGAAAGAAAAAGCTCTAGTAATTACATGGGGTATAGTCCCCCTATGTATGGCGGTTGGGAAAGAAGCATATATGGAACATATTCATATGCTCAACAAATTGCTGTATTTAGGAGTGGAGGTATAGAGGACGGAGTTTCATATGATTATTTAGAATTTTTAATAGGTGGAAGTAGTTTCACACCAGTAAAAGTAAAAGATCTTGTTAATTTTATAAATACAGATCAAAGATTAACAGATCTTATATCAGCTGAATATTTTGGCGACGGGATGACTCCTTTAAGTTTTAGACCAGATGAAATAGTTGCAGGAAGAAGCTCTGAACCAAGCATTGTTCCTTTCGATCATTTTACAGAAAAAAGTTACTTTGAGCTACAAAATGCAGCTAATATTGATTTAAGTTTAATATATGACGAAGAGCCTCAAGATTTTGGAGAAGTGGAAGTTATTTATGAAGATATTATTATTCCAGCTAACAATGACGAAATTAAATTTTTTAATTTAAATCAAATTAATGTAATTTTAGAAAATAATAAAGTTGCATTAGATATACGCTATGAACTTGCCAATGCTCCAAGCTTTGGTATGGCTTTAAAATTTTCCATACTTATAGAGGGTGTCGGTAAAATTTTAGCAACAGAAGAAAAAATAGAATTAGATAGTTTTTCTCCTAAAAAAGGATCTCATGAAAAAATTCTAAATAATTTGTTTGATAAGTTGCCAGTAAGAGATTCTCAACTTTACAAAACAAGAAAAAGTAATAAATTATTCTTAGCGGCAGAGTTAACTAAAGTCACTAGTTCTGGTGCCATATCCACAGTTCAAGTTATCAAAAGTGATATTATTACTTCTCAATTAGTAGATAGAATAGAAAAGAAAGAAAACTATTATAAATCAGAAAAATTTTCTACAGTAAATGCACCATTTGACATTTTACCAGAAGAAGAAAATTCTTTTTCCTACGAAATACAAAGTTTAAAAGATTATACAAATCAGAATGTTGATATAGAATACTCTAGGCTAAAAATACTAATACCTAAAGCTTGGAGACTTATTAAGGATGCAACCTTACGAATTAGAGTATTACCTTCAGTTGAAACTAAACAGGGCAATGCATCTGATTTAAGTTTTATTGATGGGGTAATTTTTAATAAAAGCGAGTTAGGGCAGAATGACATACCAGTAGATGGTCAAGGATCTAATCCTGATTCATACTTTTGGGCAAATTCAAGTCATGGTTATGCTGGAGTAAGAGAAAGGTTGCCAGATCTTTATGCTTCTCCAAGTGATGAAGCATCTGAATATAGCGAAGCAACTTATTTTTCTAACAATTTAGATACAGTATTTTTTAATCATAACGATATAATAAAAGAGCCAGCCAGTTTTTCTGATTTAGGAGAGCAAGCTTTATTTTTGCAAAAAGAAAATGTTTTGGAAATTGTAATGCCCATAAGTAGTGATTCAGGGTCAAATTTTTATCTTGACGAAAATGGAGATCCATACATACATACTCCATTTTTAAATAATGAAAAAGCTGGGAATGTTTACTTCACCGTCTCGCTTCTTTGTGGAAAAAATTACGAAGAAACAGAGTTTTTTGAAGGGGACCTATCGGGTCCATGGAAAGAATCAATGGAGATCGTTAATCAAGATTTAATAAATGCATATAAAAAATATATATTACGAGCTAATGCAAGTAAAGATCTGGCTGACTTAAGTACTTATGCTCAATTTTTTGACATTGATAGAAATAATACACAATATCAAACATTTGCTTGGAGTGATGGGTATTGGGCAAGGCAAAATATTATTATATACGAAGGAGAAGATACTGAAGATGGCCCTATACAGTCATATGGAACTGCAGAATTTGAAGCAAATCCGAGATATGCTTTATATTCTTTAGATGATTTACCAGAAGAAGCTAAAAATTTTGAAGGAAACCCAAATGTTTTAGGTTCTATATTGGGAAAATATTATAAATATACAGGCAATCCAGAAAAAAGAGGCCGAGTTTTCTATGTTACAGATGGAATTAGCGATCCAAAAATATTGAAACACCTTAAAGATTCCAGGGTGGCAGAGCATGTTTACAATGCATATTATAACCAAAAAGTTTTACTAACCGATTTAAAAAGTACATTTAATTCTTTATGGAATGAAACTCATCCTATCTATCAAACATATGCTAAAAGCGAGGTTATGGGTATAGAGGGAATAGAAGGTTGGTCTGCGAGACCCGACAATGGATTGAGTTTTAATTCTTTAGGAGAAAAAAATTACCCCTATGCATCTCCAGGAGAAAATGAAGATACTGGATATAATTACCCAGCTGCAGTAGTTAGAAGAATGTTAATGTACTTATGTACTACATATTATAACGAGTTAAACTATAACACATACCTTGATCCACGAAAAGCAGATGCCATGGAATATCAGCTAGCTGGATTTACTTTAGCTCGTACACGAGACGAAGAATGGGCTAAAATGATGGGTGTTGATATGAGCGAACAAAGTACAAGGGGCGGTTATGGCAACATGAGAAACAAAGATGCTATGGTTAATCCTTTCGCTGAATTGCAAGAAGATCCTCAAATTTTCATAGGAGAAAATGGCTGCATTATTTATAGAGAACCTGTTTATGTTTCAATGCCTTTTATCACCCTTTTTACAAATGTACTGTCCCATCATTTAAATGCTTATCGAGGAGGAGAAGTTTTGGGCATACCTCAACAGTTTCCATTGGATGCTACAAAAAGTTTTATGGATGGATCTGAAAACGGTATTATTTTTGGAGCTGTCCACCAACGTTTAAAAGACTTTTTTAATTTTTATTCAGTTGCTAATGAAGGACAAAGTAGTGCTACTTATTATAATGACCAATTTGATGGAAACAGTATGCTTGGTGAATACACCTACGATCAACTACAAGGTTTGTATATGGAGGGAGATCCATATATAGGAGGCTTGTTAAATTTTTATGATTCGTACATGCCATCAGATGTCATTAATTCCTATGGCAATTCTTATGATAATTACTATGATAATAGTTATGAAAGTAATTCTTATCCAAATCCAGGCAACCCTTCACAGACGAGAGAAAATATTAATGTATTACAAAGAATAAGTAATGAATTAAAATTAAATGTAAATGTTTTATTTGGAATGAGATGGGTTATGGCATACCCTTCTAAAGATCAAGGTGACTTAATTTTATGTCAGGATCACAATGTAAAATTAAGAGAAGGTTATAGTAATGATATTAGACCATCAGCAATTTACGACACGAAATCAACTTTAGAATATAAATTTAGAAATGACATTTTATTTGGATCATCATTAGGTTTTAATATAAACGATCCAGAATATGATGTAGCTCAAGGTAATGAATTTGTTAAAGTTTATGGAAGTTTGCTAGATTCATCAAGTTTTGCAATTGAACCAGAGCAGTATAAAAAAATATTTTGGAGTCAATCTGAATGGGCCACTAAATTAAGGAATGATAATAATAGTACTAGTAATCCTAATTATGGTAGAGCTCAACAATACATTGATTTAGTTAATTATTTTCAAGGAAAAATAAAATATAGTATGAATAATTTCCCTTTTAAAGATTTCGGAATGGAGCCATTTTAATGACTAAAAATAGACTACAGACAGAATTTTTAGAACCGCCCGAAGGCTCAAAGGTAAAAGATGGGCAAGATGATACCGTTATAGGTATAAATAATTGGGACTTTAATGCTGATGGAGATATATCAATTTTAGATTTTCAAATTTTTAGAGCAGCTGTACCTCTATGGCTAGAATTTCAAGCTAGACAAGGTCATGCGGCAATGGTAGGATTTAATCCTTCAGTGGACAGTGATAATAATAACGGAAGTCAGTTAGGAGATAGACTAGAGCTTTTTGATGGATTAAAAGGAAACTATGCTATAGGAAAACCATTACATTATGCTAAAAAATTAACCTTTAACAATATTCACACAACAGTTAATAATTTTACTTTTTCTAGTGCCAATGTAACAGAATTAGATATTAAAGCTTATGCACAAAAACTATTAGATAAAGGTTTTGTTACTTTTGAGAATAATCCCTGGTCAATTGCTAATAGTCAAGATAACCTTAATGACACTCCATTAATATATCCATTAAACAGTAGTTTTGACGACGGTAGTGGACCCACAAAGCAAACAATAACTAATTGGTATTCAGTAAAAAGCTATAGTGGAGGAAGGAAAGCATGGAATAATATTGGGTCAATTAAATCAGGATTAAAACATAAAAAACTTGATCATCATAATTTAATTAGAGAAATTTTACAAAAATGTTATCTATTTTCAATTGCAAGAAAAGGCAAACAATATCAAATTCAAAAAGCAGTATTATTAGATTACAATTTTTTTAAGTCTCAAGAAGAGTCAAATTCTGCTTCTTATTACCCACTAATAAAAGATAGTTATTTTGAAAATGCAACCAGCATCAAATCTGCCACGATAAAATTTTCTTTTTTATACAATTATATAAAAAGTTTTAGCCCTGGACAGCACACATACACAAGAAATGTTAATACTAATCAAATTCTATATGAGTTCTGGGATCTAGTTTCATATGAAGATCCAGAAAACCGAACAGCAGAACAGTTAGATGATCTAAATCCAATTACAGATGGATCAGACTTAAGTAGATTTGATGGACGTATTATTGTAGGAGAAAAAAAGAAAAATGGGCAAGATTATACAGAAGAAGATTTAACTAATGATCGCTTACTTAAAGTAAAATACTACTACGGTTTTTTAGAAAAATTAAAATTAGTATCTAAACTAGAAGATCCTAGCGAATTTGATGTAATTAAACAAATTGCAGTTCCTCAAAAAAATTCTTCATATATTGTAACTCAAGCTAATACAGATTTATTTGATATAGCTATAGATGAAAATGGAAAAGCAATGCATTTTCACAGAAAAGATGTTGAATATTTTGAAGCTAATACAGAAAGAAGTTTAGTTCCCAATAATCAATCTTTATTCTTAGGTTTATGTGCTTTCATTAAAGAGCATGCTCCAGCTAAAAACCCTTTTTCCAATCCAGTAAATCAAGATGTAATCATTCCAGCAGGCATAACTCCTGGAACAATCGATTATGGCTCTAAAGCTGCAGCAGATTTAATGCATGCAATGTTAACAAATAATAGAGCTTATATTCATTTTCTTTATGGTATTAATACTCAAGTACCCAATGCTCCAAATTATTTTTCGCCCGCTCAATTAAATCCACTATTTTCTCAAGGAGGCATGACTTTGGGAGATGAGATTAGAGAATATTCACTAAGAAAAATTATAGATCCTCCAGTTTTTAAATTAATAAGCTGTACTGGTAGTAATATTTATTATGTACAAGCAAGTCCAGTTTATGAATATAGTATAACTGGTATTTATAACTTAGCTAGCTTAGGAGAAAATGCTAAAGCTCAAGAAAAAGATCAAGACTTTTTTCCCATAACGGATGATAAACATACATATTATTTGTATGCAATGACACCCCAAGAAGTTAAAAATGATTATACAACTAGACAACAATTATGTAATTCTAGCTGCCCCGATTATTTAAGTAAAAGTTGGAACGAAATTAGTGGAAAAGTAATAAATAATTACTTATATCCTCTTTTACCAACAGGTATACCTGAAGGTTGTTACACATTTTACAGGGTAGAATATGACCCAGCTAGGCCATACAATCATTTACCTAATCGTTGGGATGATTTAGAACCTCAAAATTGTGGAGACCCTAGATGTTTACCTCCTCCACCAACACCTCCTCCTAGTAATTCAAATAAACCAACTCCATCTATCACTCCAACACCTGAGCCTAGTAAAACTTCTTTTCCGTCTACAACTCCCACTCCTACTAACACAAGAACTCCAAGTATAACACCAACTCCTAGTGAGACTCCAACTCCAACTCACACCCCTACTCCAAGCACTTCACCTTCACCTAGTATAAGTGATAGTAATACTCCAACTCCAAGTCCAAGTCCAAGTGTTACACCTTCACCTAGCATAAGTCATAGTAATACTCAAACTCCAACTCCAACTAAAAGTCTTGTTCCTCCTCCAACTCCAACTTATCCTAGTCAATCACCTACTCCGTCTATCACTGCAACTCCAACTAGGACTGCTACACCCACTCGAAGTCCAACTCCATCTACAACACTTACACCAACACCTACCCGAACAGCAACTAGAACACCAAGTGTAACTCCTACAAATACTAGAACACAAACTCCTTCAAGGACACCTTCTCCTACAAAAAGTCCAAGTCGAACTCCAAGCCCAACTCAGACTCCTAGCAAAACAGGAACTCCTACTGGTACTCAAACGCGAACTCCTACTCCTACTCCTAGTAACACAAGAACTCCTACCCCTACCCCTAGTACCACAAGAACTCCTACTCCTACCCCTAGTGCCACAAGAAGTCCTACCCCTTCTAAATCAAGGCCAAGAACAGGATGCAGAATTATTTTTGAGTCAGAAGTTGATGCATTAGGCAACACAATAAATTCTAACTACCCAGATCCTTCGGCTACTTGCCCAACCTAAAGTGTATATAATAATATGGCATATTTAGTCAAACATATAAAAAATTGCTGCAATAGAGGAATAAATAGAATTACCTCCTGGAGCTATGTACCTGCAAATGGAGGAAATGTAAGAGCTTTTGAGAATACATACTATCAAGGAAATGTAAGTGATTATGCATGGATGGACGTAGATGATCAAGAACTCGATGAATGTGGAAATTTAAGAGGAGCTTTTATTTTTTATGTACAATGCACTGATCCTTGTTCTTCAAATGCAGAAATGGGACTGCCTTTAGAATTAGTGCAGGTCGGAGGGTTTGCCATGCCTCAGTCTCAGTCTAGTTTTCCAGTTTTATATAGGCCAGCAGGGGTAATTTATACAGGTGGAGTTCCACAAATAACAGCTTTCGATATTCCTTATGGTGCAACAATTTCAATTCAAGCCTTTGGTGGAGTTGGCGCAAGGAGATACTGGTCTGCAACAAACGACAATCTTGTTTTATCTGATGGAAGAAGAATAAATAATTATGTAACAGATGAACCCAGCCTTCCAGATGTTGAGATATATGCTCCTCATCTTTATGGACTATCTGCAAATCAACTTAGTGCTGGTGTAAAATATGTGTACCAAAGAAGATTTGGTGAAGGAGCTCATGTAATTTCAATTACCGCAAATAAAATAGGACCAAACTACTTACAGTGCATGGATGAATTTGGATGTATACGTTATTGGGCCATTAACGTAGTATCAAGCCATTGTTATGATTGGGTAAATGATGCACCAAGAAAAGGACCAGATACAACAAATTCAGTGAAAACCGTGGGAGACTTTAGTTCAGCTAATCAGCGACGTGTTATATTTAACTCTGAATTTAGAGCATATCCAATGGATGAAGATGGAAACATTGTTCATCAATATTACACACAACAAGCACAAGATGCTAATTCAGCACAAGCTTGGTGCGAATGCGAGATACACACTACAGAAAATTCTGCAGAAGCAAGATCAACATATTCATCTAACCCAGAGGGAGCAGAATTAGATCCCGCTGGAACACCTTTCGTTAATGCGAATAGATTTTTTGGAGAAAGTACTAGGCAAAATGTTTTTGGTGCAGAAGAAATAGAAATGATATTTCCCAGAACTTTAAATGGGAAAAATGGAGGATATTTATATGTCGGAGAAGAAGTGCGACCACTTCTTCCTGATAGCTTAGTTAAGTCTGCAGTGTCTAATAAGATAATTGGAGCGGATGACTATACTTGGCCGATGCCTTTAGTTGCGGGAGACGAAGGAGATGTTAAGCATTATTATGGAGCAACTAGTAAAAATACTGGACCACTAAAAGCTGTAAGAAATGACGATGCTCAATTTGTCAGCTCTTCAACAAGAAGAGATGAAGCTAGAGTATCAACTACAGGCCCAACAAATTTTTTATCAAGTAATATAGAATATGTCACAAAAAAAATTCAAGGCAAATCTTATTACGGTGGAGGGGAATGGGATTATTATAAGTATTTTGCTCCTCCAGTAGCCCATGAACCTAATGAAGTTAATCCTACAAGTTCTGAACCGCAAACAATTGTATATCAAAAAAATGTGTTAGCATGGAATGAAGACCCAGCAGAAATTTCTTATCTTGAATATAATAAAATGGGACCTAGAATTAGCTGGACTCAAAATGCCGTTGTTGCATGTGTCAGATCAATGTGTCCTGCTTTTGATGTATTTATTGATCCGCTTGATATTAATGGAAATGATCTTTTTGATTTTATAGAAGATCCAAAAACTGCGGGAATAACAAGTAATTCTAATTTCTTTTTGAGAATAGGTATAAATTTTGTAAAAGGTTATCATGATGCTGTAGATGTAAGAGGCATAAATAGTTTAGGAGCTCATTGGCCTGGACCTTTTACTTATGTCACGACTCAAGATCAAAGATATGCATATAACGATGATCTTAAAGAGGGTCTTTTATTTAGCTCAAGACCACAAAAACATCCTTTTTATAAATTGTGGCCAAAAAGAATTATAGCTTCAGAATATGATTTTCATCAAGATTATAGAATAACAGAATCTCTAGCAAAAGATTCAGGTATAAAATTTGATTCTGGGTATTTATATTTTTATTTTGGTTTTAGTTATGGTGGTGGAGCTGGACAAAATCCTTATGAATTTGACAGACTTGGCCCAGATACGTTGGAAGTAGACCAACCTTACTTCGAAGATGAATGGTTCCTTGAAAGACAAAATGATCCTGGTGCAGTATTTTTTGATTTTAAACATGTGCCTAAAAGCGCCAAATGGAAAAGAATGTTATCTAAAAGAGATTTTTATGATGATTCAAATTGGGATGGGATTGATGAACAACCAAGAGGTTGCAACTGTATGGCTGCTAATGTAGAACCTTTAAAATGGGGGACAGCCAGAACTCTTATATTTAGTCAGGTACGAGCTGATCCTTTTTTATTGTCAATGAAATTAGATGATGAAGATTTTATACATATCGGAAGCACTGATGGATTAGGTCAAGGAGAATCTTTTTTTGATAGAGGAATCCGAGGAGAATTATCTTAACTCTTTAAAACTCCCAATAAAATTCTTGCATCTTTAGCTGAAATATCATCAAAACCATTCCAACTCTTAATTGTATCTACAGATATTTTACTTAATTTACCTTCTTTATGTATTGGTCTAATTAAATCTAAAAACTCACTATATTCAACCACTGAATATTTATCTTGTAAAAGATTTTTTAGGAAAGATATAGGAGACATAGAATCAGATGTAGTACTAGAACCTTTAATATCAGATTTATCTATTTCATCATCTCCTACAATATGAACATTTAAAAAATTTCTTACACACCTTACAAATGCTCGGTTACAAGCTATAGTTTCTAAAAACTTTTTTGCAAAATTACTAGCATTCTCTACTGTAGCATTTGCCATATCTTGAAAGCATACAGTTTCTCCTGTTTCATAATTTTTAATAAACTCAATACTACATATTACAGCCACATGATCTTTTTCACACTTTTCTGTATGAAAACTTACTGAAGTAAAACCTCTCAATCTGGCAAGCTCTTTAATTCCTCCAAGTTTAATTAATAGTTGGTGATCTTTTAGTCCATCTATACTCCTTGGTACATCTTTTTTTCGAAGTTCAAACCAAGACTTATTTGGAAATAAATATTCTTCTTTAATCATAGATCTCCAATTCACCGATCCATCATCATTAAATTCATATTGAATATTTTTTAATAGCCCATTTTCGTCTCTTTGAAATCTTGCAGGGCCTGTAGAATTATCTATTGAATTAGTTTCTTCTGTTTGTTTTTTTCTTGGCATGCATGTATTATAGAATAAATTTAGAGTGAAGTCAAGACTTTTCTTTAAATATTCTAATTAAATTTACATCTTCCCATAGCAATTCGCTATCTTCTATAATATCTGTGTTTTGTTTTTTTGATTCTGATAGAAAAGAATTATAAATTTGCCCATCTGATACAATATTTTTTCTACTTAAAAACTTCATATCGCTAGTAATCTTTTTAATTCCAGCTATAGACTTGTTAGGTTTAGTGAGTAGCAGAATATCAAAATCAATAAACCTCAATCTAATTTTGTCAATATTTTTATGATCTTTAGAAACTAATTGAACAGGTTTACCTAATACAGAGAGAGAATCTATGTCTTCTTTTTTTGTTTTATTATCTATAATAAAGGCTATTTCATTAATTGAATTAGATATTGCTTTGAGTATATTTAAATTAATTACTTTGTTGGTTATAATTTTTATGTTTCGATTTTGAGCAATATTAATTAGCGATTGTTCATCAAATTTTTTGTCCATTCTAACAATTACATTTGTGCCCATTTGAATTGCATTATTAAAATTTGGAGAAGGAACAATTTCAGCAACTCTTGAATGGTAGTCTTGACCTATAAAAACTGTTTCAATATTATTTAATGTGTGTTTTATATCTAAAAGATCTAAAACTTTGCCTGCGACTTTTTCTGGATATATATGATTAATAGTTTTTTCTGGTTCATTAGGTGAACAAGAAGGTTTTTTAGAGTTATCGTTTGAAGAAATAACTTTACAATCTTTCGGTTTACTCCAATAAGGAAAGAAAGACTTTACATAATCTATATTACTAGGACATACAATTTTCTTTTTTTTGTGAGAAGCTATGTTTGTATACAAATTATAATTACCTAAATATAATAAAGATTTAGATATAATATAAGAATTTTGTAATCGATTTGAATTAAAATAATTTTTAGCATAAAAAATAGGATTGTCTTTGGCAGTACCTATTTGAACGATATCTATTCCTTCTTTATCTAAGTAAGGCTTTAAATGATACATTACATCATCATAGTAGTCGTATGCTTTCGCTTGCTCATTAGAGCTTGAGCTCACACATATAAACCTATTCTCTAGAATTGGAAAAAAAGCATCCTCGATATGAGGCTGATTTATTTTAGCATTAGCTGATAGGGCAAAACTTTCTAACTTGTGCATACTTCAAATAATAATGGGTTTTTATCGCAGTGGGAGTAATTTGATATCTTGTGAGTATTTGTATGAGGTAATACAACAAACTCAAAATAACCTTTATGTGTACCTTGTCCCGTAGCCCAAGCCGAGTTTTCTAAAATGGGATCGTAATTTATTGTTTTATAAACATATTTATTACCATAAAGTAGATCAAAAAACTCTGGTTTAGTTGCATAATATATATTATGTTTAGGGTATTTAGATTTAATTGATTTAAGTAAAGAAGTAGACAGGAAAATATCATTTTCATTTTCTGGCAAAACAAATAAAATTCTTTTACCTTCATCATCATCAGATAAAATATCTTCAAATGGAACTTTATTATTTTCGGTATTATCCTTTTGGGCAACTTGTCTAAAATAATCTATTACACTCTGTCTATCTAAATCAGTATTTAGCCTATGAACCCAATGTTCAATACCTTGAGCATCTTCTTTCTCTACATTTTCTGACTTTAAGATGTTTTTATATAAATCTATAACCCACTCTCTATGATCTTCTATGTTTGGAGGGTTATATGTTGGGTCTTTTTGAATATAAGAAAAATCAAAATCCCAATCAGTAGGCTCCATTTTATCAATTATGGATTCAAATTGGGAGCAAACCGAATTAATTGAGCAAAAATCTATAGTAAATTCTCTAGCTTTTTTACCCATTTTTTCTCTATCTTCTTTTGGCATTGAATAAACTTTGAATAATTGTTCTGCGACATGTTGAGAGTCCGTAGAAGCTTTAATGAATTGTGTTCCAGGCTCTCTGTATTCTGTCCAGTTCAAGGGTAAGCCACCACTTTCTTCAGAGCAGTAGTCCTCACCACAAGAATAGTTTGTTACTAGAGTAATTAATTCATTTAATTTAGCTTCTTGAATTGGAATTTCTTGACCTCCAGAAGTAAATGCATGACAATAAACATCCATTAGATTGTAAATTTCGTTTAATTGTGTTTCGTCAACTCCTCTGGTTATTTGAGCGGTTTGTTGAGAACCTTTTGAGCCACAGAATTTGCAATCTAAATTTTGACCTGAAAAAGGTTTTATTTCATAACTTTTACATTTGTCGCAAAAATATGTTGTTAAAACACTAGAGGGATCAATCCCTTTTTCATTTATTAATCTTGGAATATCCCAACCCTCTCCCCAGTGAGTATGGAATAATAATTTAGCATTAATATGTGGATGGGAATCTTTAAAAATTTTAAATCCCTCTAGCATATTTGGAACACTTTTTCTAAGCTGGTTCCTAAATACAAAGCCAATAATAAAATCATTTTCCTGTATGCCCTGCCTCAATCTTAATTCTTTCTTTTTATTTTCATCTAATTTATAAAAATTAGAAGGGTCTAGAGGAACAGGAAAAAGGTGGACATTATTAAAACCTTTTTTATTTAATTCTTTTTGAGCAAAAGAAGCTTGAACTATATAGTTATTTGTGTTTTTTACTGATTCAGTATGTTTATCTAATAAAGGCAAGCTATCTATAGGTGTCCAGATTAAAGAGTTAATTTTTTTCCACCATTTTCTAGTCCAAAAATTTTCAAGACCCCAGATATCTTCTATACCTAGATAAATGTCTGGTTTTTCTTGTTTGATTACATCATCTATTTTTAAGTGTCCATATCCAGCCGCCCTAGCCTTATTTTGGTCGGCATTGCATTGTTGTATAATATCAGGTTCAAAAGGTAAGGAGCCTATAGCTTTCCAAGGTAGTCTACTTAGTTTAGGTTCATTCCATTGTATTCCATTTGCAAACTCTACAACTTCATATTTATTTGTTTTATGTAAGTATGTAAGCAAATGTTTCATGTGTTTGCCAAAACCAGTTTTAGCTCTACAATGATTACTGTGTATTAAAATTTTTTTCTTTTTATGTTTTGATTTAGCCATTAGAAACTGTCTTCATTGTTTTGAGAACTTTGCCTTTTTCTTTTGCTTAATTCTAGAGATTGGTGGTTCTTTTTAAATAGAAGAAATTTACATAATTCTTTTAAGCATTCAGATTCCCCTGGCTCAAGAGCAATTCTAAAAGTTTGATTGCCATTTCTCGTAACAGTTAAACCAAATGCTGGAATTTCTTGAGTTTCTTCGTAAGACTCTTTTGTTTTTTGGTTGATTTTAGTTGTTTTAACTGGCTTGTCCCATGGAGTTAGTCTTATCTGAGTTTTATTATCTTCGAATGCATGGTAAGTGCTCCATTCAAACCTATTCTTAATAGCGCTAATTATAGATCCAACTTCAAACTCATTAAATTTTATACTTAAATTTTTATCAGGATTTTCTTTGTTGCCCGAAAAGGAACCTAGACGTTTACTTTGATCCCACGAATGTTGAGCAATTGCATTTAAAAATAAAATAGGGCTTTTAGTTTTACGGTCTTCTCCAATGTAAAAGCTAAAAGCAAAGCCTGTATTACTTTTGTTTGGTTTATAAATTTGTAAACTCATAAGTCAATTTTTATATTTTTATCTTCAAAACTTTTAGGCATCTTATCTGGATGTTGCTGACCCTTTCGTTTTTTTGCATAATTACTGTAATATTTTTCTTTAACTGGATCTACACCACCGTTTTGATCTGCCCTTTTAGCAGATAATTCTGCGCTTCTATCCATTAAGTCACCTAAGGTTCCCTTTTGATTCGTTTTGTTTACGAAGTCAGCATTATTCCATGGGTCTATAGAAGCTTCAGTTTTTAATTGAGGTGAAGTGTACTGTCTAATCCATTGATTTCCATCAGAGTCAATATATTCTTTTACATCTTCCATATGAAAAAAAACTTCCGCAAAAAATTCTTCATGCGGGTGCTTAAATAGATATAAAGGCATTAAAAAAATGTAACTAAAATTTTATCTTTAATTACTGTAGTAATAAAATGATCGTAATCGGCATTTTTTTGATGAATTGAAGCTAAAAAATCTTGCAGGTGAACTTCTGAGGCTGGTATCGAAAAAACGTGACCCCTAACATCTCTTGCTCCTTTTTGCTCTATTTCATCAAAGTTAATACAGCCTTCATTTTCATTAATAAAAGAAACTATAAAAACATCCGCCTCAAACCTAGCTTGCTTGTAAGCTTGAATTAGCCTAGGTCTGCAACCACAGTTTTCATTTTTGAAAAAGTTTTCTGCTTGATTTTTTGTATGAGGATATTTTTCTATCCAAGCATTTTTAAATTTCTCATCATTATGTAATAGATGTAAAAAAACACCCATTGAAAGTAAACTATATCTTTTATCTATATCTAAATTCATACAAGATATTAATTGTAGAAAGATTTTTTTCTAAAAAAATTAAAGTTTTTTTTCTAAATATTTCTCTACTATTTGAAAAGAAAATAAAATGTCACTAGGATAATGCAAGCCCCTTAATATTCTCGCCAAACTTACTCTATTGGAAATTTGAAAAAAGATTCTTTTATGGTCTGGATGAGCTTTAGTTAATATCGTCTCTATAACTTTAGATTGAAACGAATGGCCGCTTGGGTACGCTGGAGTTTTTGCTGTTGAGGTAGAGTCTCTTTTTATGTCTACATTATGATGTTCTGATAACTGATAGGGTCTAGCCCTGTTATAAAAAATTTTTAATTGCAATAATGTAGGGTTTAAGTCTTCTAATACATCTTTTATGTATTGCTTATCATATTTTAAATCAACTTCATCTAAATACTCTAGGTATATAGATAAAAAATCTTTATCAATTTTCTTCTTGTAATCTCCTGTGTGCCAGTGGGGTACAGCTTGCTGTTGTTTTTTTATGTGCTCAAGCTCTTCTTTTACTTTTATGCTAGAATTTTTGGGAAAAGGTTGTAATTCTATGTCTTCAAATTTTAGTATTGAAGAAGTTTTTTTTGATAGTTTTTTTAAATCGTCTGAAACTTCTCCATAGCCAATAGAGTCAATATTTTTATCTCTAATTTTTTGGGAAAAATCAACAGAATAATCACTCATTTAACTCTCTTTGTTTTTTGTGTTTAACCCAAAGTTCTTGAATTAAATCTAGTAGCGAATCGAAAAACCAACAAAACGCAGAAGAGGCTAATGGGTAATAATACATACTTTCAGTTTTTTTTAGAAAATAATATTCAAAAAAAGATAAAGTTAATCCTGCCCAGAAGCCAAGGCACATAGCGCAAGACAACAATTCTTTAATCCATTCTGCCTGCCTAGATAGAAAATCTCTAGGTTTTTTAAAAATATAACTATCTTTTAATATCCAAACTAAACCTAGACAAGCAAGTAAGTTCATATAGAAGGTCGAAGTTTATTAACTTGATCTAAAAGTTGTTTTACTTTTTCTTTTTCTATTTTTATTTTTCCACCATAATCATCTGATATCTCGAAGTATTGTTTTGTAATTTTTACTTCTGGACAGCATGGATTAGTTGGAGGGTTGCAGCACAAGGCTATTGTTTGATCATTAACGACCCGCAAGCCTTTATGCATCCTCTGAAGGGTGGTCTGCTCCTTTTATTGAAGGATGCTCATACTTTGCCATACTATTACCTGGAGTGCCATATTTTGTATCAGCATCAACCTCCTTAGATTTTTCTTGATTTGATAGCTCATTAACTGCTTGTGATATTAAAGATGCTTCACTAAAAAGCATTTTCACAGAACCTCCATGATCATCATTAATCTTAACGAATGGATTTTTATTTTCATCTTCGATGAACTCTACATTAGGGCAGCCAGCTTTTCCGCAACACATAAAAGCTTTTCCGTTTTCTAGTCTTACATGGTAATTATTCATAAACAATTTCTAATATTTTATCAAGTGAGTTTTTATAATTAAAATCTTTAATTAAAGATACACCTTTTTTGTTAGGTTTTCCTGACATTTTTTCAGCAGTTTCAAATGCATTTATCATTTTATCCTGACTAATTGTATTCATATGTCCTTGATTAAATAATCCATTTTCTTGGAAAAATATTCCATCATAAATCGGAGTGGATTCATCAGGATCAATTAATATACAATTATCTTTATTTGCCCAATCTTTATGAGAGGTGTGATTCATAACAATGCTCCATTTACCTAAACAGGTAGCATTAAATGCTGGTAAATTCCAGCCTTCAGCTCCACTTAATCCTGTAAGATCAATATCTATTGCATTCATAAATTCATTAACTTCAGAATTTTTTTGCAAATATGGAATGAAATTTACATTCCCATAACTCTTACCCTCAAATAGCTGACCGAGGATTTGATTCATTTGCTCTGGTTTAAAGAAAGGGTTTGTTATGCAACATGACAATTGATAGTCATAATTGTTTCCATACTTTTTGACCCATGCTTTAATTATTTCCCCAGTGTTTTTTCTTTTTTCAAACTTACCCATTAAACCAAAATGAATTTTATTAGGTAGATATGTTTTACCTGTTTGATGAAAATCTTCATCAAATCCAATTGGAACTGATGTTGTGTTTTTGCAATTTAAATTAGAAAAACAAGATTGAGCATGGGTTGAGCTAAATATTGTTTTGTCCTGAAGTTTAGTTATAGATTGCTCAATTAATGTGGGTTGATCAGTTTCATAAAAAGTATATAAAAATTGTCTGGGAGAAACTCTAAGTTCTGATCCATTAAGATGCCACATAGTTAATGTTGGCATTTCTTTTTTAGCTATATGAAATCTGTTTTGAACTCTATTGACTATCCAGTCTTTAAATTGTGGATCTATTTTATCAAAAGCATCAAGTTTAATATCGTCTCCTATGGGAAAAATAGCTACATTCATTTCCCTCCTATAGATTTCCCTCAGGAAATTGTAGGTAACATTACCGAAACTTAGTGAATTAAGTGGTCCTCTAAAAATAAGATCTTGCATAATTAAAATGGTATATCGTCAATATCGTCGATATCATCAATATTATCTTGAGGTTCTGTTTTTTCAACTTTTTTTTCGCTTTTTTGTTTTTTAGCAGGAGTGTCATATTGACCAGATGAAGTTCCGCTGTCTCCATTTGGTTGATCTTGATTAAGAAAAGTTATTTTATCTCCAATAACAAAATGTTTATTTCTTTTTTCTCCATTTTTTTCCCAAGAATTTAATCTTAATTTACCTTCAACTAAAACTTTTTTACCTTTAGTTAAATATTTTGCACAATTCTCTGCCTGTTTTCCCCAAGTCTCTATGTCTATATATGTAACAAGTTGCTGCTTTTCTTGATTTTTATAAACAATATCATTTACAGCTAGTCCAAAAGTTGTAACTTTATAATCTCCTACATCTTTTGTTTCTGGGTCTTTGGTTAAATTTCCTAGTGCTATATATTTATTCATGTTATTCCTTGTTGAATGATTGTTGTAATTGCTTAATTGCTGTGTTATGTATGTTAATGCATCCCTGTATGCTTAATTTTAATTTAGAACTTATATATTTCCATGGCATTACAGTATTGTTTCTACCTTCTACATATCTTAGGTGAAAAATTTTTCCAACCCTTTGATCAGGATGCTGTTTAGCTTTAGATATTATTTTTTGAAATATTTCATTCTTTATTATGTTTGGGCTATTTTCTTCGACAAACTTATAATTAAAGAAATCAATTAGCTCTTCTTGAATGGGAATTGAAGGGTGTCTTTTATTTTTATTATAAAAATTTAAACACTTCCATTTTGTTTCGTTACCTAAATAAGTGCTAAACTTGGCCCCTTTTTCTGGATTATATTTTAATGCGGAAGCATATATTTGGTATTCTTTATCAGCTAGCATTTCATCTCTAAATGATTGATTTAATGATTTAGTTGTATATCCATTTATCATTTCAAGATATATCCCAGAATGCCTATTAATTAATTTATTTAAATTATCTTG
>Ga0255761_10001342_pt1 | contig 22736 bp, 21 predicted proteins | sample 071ome_29_FD_179961 | JGI IMG/M metagenome (GOLD analysis project Ga0255761, IMG submission 179961) | Coastal salt marsh microbial communities from the Groves Creek Marsh, Skidaway Island, Georgia - 071407BT metaG (version 2) | ecosystem: Environmental > Aquatic > Marine > Intertidal zone >... | reverse complement strand
GCCAGAATGCGACCGACAGGAGTCCATTCCTGTCACTTTCTGTCATCTTGAGTCACATTCGCGTGGGATCGATGCGCGTATGTGATTGATTTATATAGGGGCCTCAAGAGAGTCGTTGACTCATAATCCATTGGTCGAAGGTTCGAGTCCTTCCGGGCCCACCATAATAAATATTTCTGTAAGATCGACAAGCCCGGTTCATAGTGCTGGTGCATGTACAGAGCGTCATCTCCTCATAAGCTCTTCCAAAGCGCTACTAAGCTCTAAAATGATGCCATCCCAAAGGTGGGCAAGAGCGTAATGAAGCAGCCTGATCCATCCAGCACCGACGTTCTATTGGATTCGCTCGAAGAGTCGAAGGCCTTGCCTTTCGATATCATAAAGAACGCATTAACCGATGCCGTCCATCCTCTTGCGCAGATCAAGAACGGTGATCTATTCCTGAGCGCCAAGGCTGCCGAAGCCTACCGCACGATCACGAGCACTGACTTTTCAAAAACCGCTTGGCGTATCGACGATCCGCAAGATCGAGAGACAGTAGCGTATTGGGTTGGGCTCGGCGGATCTTTCATTGCGGATTTTTCCGCAACGCCCTCTGAAGCAAGAATTTTTGCCTGGGTGCTGAGTCCTGTGCCCGATGCGGCGCAATTTACGCTCAAGCAGCTCAAGGGTCGGGACGGGCGCTGGGTACCTACTTCTCTTCTCGCCACCGATGATGAATTCCTAGGCTGGATCGATACCTCAAAAGAGGTCGTAAATCATTCCGCTGTCGCTTCGGTTTTAGACAGCGGGCCTGTTGGGTTTCGTTTCTTTGCGCGAGACAACGCCCTACCCACTTACTTCATGCTGCGCGAGTTCGATGGGTTCCGAGCTCAAGCGATCTTGCCTGGACGATCCCCACATTGGCAGGAGTGGTTGGAACAGTTTACTGAAATCACGAGCCACCGTTTCGCCGGGATCACCTCTGCGAACCTTTCTGATCTTGGCCGAGAAGTTCGGTCAGGGGGGACGCATAAAGACCTCGGTGAGTTACAGGCTGATATGGGTCACCTTGGGGTCCCTATTCTTTCTGGCCCAATATCCTTGAACGATGAATTAGTTCCAGCGGATGAGCGACACAACGCCTATAAATCGATAAACGCGTCTTACATCTCTAAATCGGAGATTGATCGGGAGCAAAGCCTGGAAATTGCCCCTATTTCGACATCGCTCATCGGCTTTACACAGAGCGCATCATCATGGGAACTGCTACGACATGGATCTATTCATGAAAAAGTCTTAGCCAAAGAATTGAAAAAGCATGGCATTGAACTTAAAAACTGCACCCAAGGACGATTGGAACTCTCCCGATATGTAGGCGATCTTGTCGCCGCCTTTCCGCTTTTCTCGGATCTTTCAAGCGAGCAGATCGCGGAGATCTCGCAAATGATCGAAATGCGGTCTTTTGAGAAAAGCGAAACCATCATTGTTGAAGGCGATAGAGCTGAAAAGATTTTTTTTATTGCTTCGGGCGCCGTACTGGCCAAGATCCGCGATGGAGTGGTTATACCAGCAGGGCGTTTCTTCGGGGAAATCGCTCTGATCAAAGGCATACCGCGCACGGCCACGGTCGAAGGTTATGAGTCTGGTGTTCTTCTTACGCTCGACATTCATATCATTTATCGTCTTATGGAATTCTTGCCAAACCTTGCTGATGCGATTACTGAGACGGCAAAACAGCGACTGAGTGAGATCCATCATTGGTCCACTGACGCAAGCTCTGAAAAGCAACGCTAAGGAGTTATCCTTCGTCCGTCAAATAAAGGAAAAGAAAAACCTAAGCGCTCGGAACATTGAAACCAGCAGGCGCACGTTACCTATTTCTTTCCTAGTTTTTTCGCCCCCTTCCGATTGAACCCAGTAGAGCTCAATCGACGTATGCTCTCACTGCGCATTGGGGATTTTCGATTCCGAATCCCGCGGACCAACATCCTGTTCGATCCACCTCACCTTGGACACCAGTCTCGATAAGTCCAAGACTCTTTATCCCCATTTAGAAGCAAAGTTGTTGATGTCTAAGGCTGGTCCAAAAGTTTCCTATAGGGATATTTTTCATTGCTCAGCAGCTGGGGAATTAATATCCCAGTAAGTCGTCGGTCATGTGCCGGGTATATGTTTTGCGTGAGCGCGTTTTCTTGAGTCATGCTTTCTATTAGGGACTGTCGACCAGCCATATTCTCTGACCGATAGGAAATGGCCATATCCAAACCCCGCTCTACACCTTTAAGCCAGACTATCGCTAGCAAAATACCAGCAAGCACGATCATTTTTTGTTTGGCATTTTCCTTTATCCATCCCACGAAAGTTACAAGGAGGCCAACGTATAGCAATATGAAAAACCTGAGGTAATGCGGATTTGCATAATCCTGGAATTTATACCGGGCAACAAAAGTGACTCCCCATACACCGACGACCCAAAACACCAAGATGCATGCGTCCTTGAACTGATCGCCTGATTTAGGATTAGCCGCTTGAATGAGATAAATCAGCGATGCCGGTAATAAAATTAACAGGAAAATTGCTTGCTCCCAAAAAAATGGTGTTCCTATGCGAACGAAAAACTTCAGGCTTTTTGGTGACCACAGCAGATTTTCAGAGGAGGTCGTAGAAGAAATTTTTTCGGGCCACAACCATACAATCAGAAGAACACTTACGATACCCAGCACCAGTACCGTGATCTTCGAACTCTCGCGTCGTATCAGAAGCCATAGCACCAAAGCGGGCCCAAGCATCACGCCTGTTCCGTGCGAAACTGCACAACAGAGGAACAATACGAAGCCAATCACCTGCTGATCGGTTCTTCCCTCCGAGTTGCGATAGAAATAGATCGACGTTAAACCCGTCGAAAGGACTATGGAGTACTGAAGAGCAAACCAGTTATTCGTCAGACTCGGCAGCACAGCAGGCCACCAGTACAACATGCAAATAATAATCCTCTTCCAATTTAGGCTCGCTGCATTGGGTATTGGCGCAGAACCTGAAGCTCGCATCAGCGATAGAAGACAAAGATACCCCACCAGTAAGAATGCCCAGGAGATTATTATCTCGACCGCTATGAAGTATTGACCTGCAAAACGATTCGATAGAAGTATGGCGAGTTTGGGCAGTGCCATAATTTGGTCAGCAACAGGCGAGAAGAGGTATGTGAACAATCTATCTAGTGCCGTCCCCTCTCCTTCGAAAACGAAGGTACTCTCGAAAGCGATATCCCAATAATCGTATCGGGGTATTTCAAACCGTAAATGAAGCGCCGTTATTAAAAATCCAACGATCAGAAGCAGCTGGATAACTAGCTCAGCTCGGGTATTTATTAGGTAGTGAATTGGTCGGCTGCTCATAGGATTAGCGTACTTCGGTATCCAGACGCAAGGCCCCCTAGAACCTCGCACCTGCGCCCGGGAGGATTTCGGATCAATTATTCTGGGGGTCGTAAAACTTTGGCCTAGTTTTTCTACGGTCATGCATGTTTACTGAAGCTTAGCGTTACTATGCCTCATAGCTGAATCAAGCGCGATTCTTCTTTCAGCCGGACTGCCGCCGTAGAATACTTGTGTTACCACTGCACCAGAAATCTCATGGGCACTAAAGATCTTGTACTAACCAGTTTCTGGAGAAGCTCGTGCTCATGGCGGGTTCGTATCGCGCTTGCTTTCAAGGCAGTCCCTCACACTCTTGAAACCATTCACTTGCAGCGGGCCGGCGGTGAGCAGTTCAAAGACGACTACCGAGCAAAAAACCATATGGCTCAGGTGCCGCTGCTCACGATCAACGCCGGCCTTTTGGAGGATCCGGTGTATCTGTCGCAGTCTATGGCTATTCTCGAATTCATCGAAGAGGAATACCCGGATCCGCCGCTGCTGCCAAAAAAGTCACTGGAGCGTGCCAAGGTTAGGCAAATAGCAGAAATCATTAATTCTGGAATTCAACCTCTACAAAATTCATCAACGCTAAAGAAAATTAAGTCCTTCGATCAAGACGAGCAGGCGTGGGCGCGTTTTTGGATTCAAGACGGTCTGGATAATCTGGAGCGACAGCTTCAAGGCCTAAGAAGCACAGAGTTCTTGGTTACCGACCAACCATCCATCGCCGAATGCTGCCTTATTCCCCAGCTTTATGGAGCGCGACGTTTTGGATGCAACGTATCGGCGTGGTCACGACTCCTTGAGGTTGAAGAACGTTGCCTCTCTTTTGATGCATTCCAGAGTTCCAGGCCGGAAAACCAGCCTGATGCCGAGCTCTGAACTTTCTTGACTAGACCCTCATTACTTTAGGATTACACGTCATGTCGAAGACACCGATAGAGAGGCTTCGCGAGGTCACCCGTGATCGGGAACGACTCCGCCGTGAATGGGATGCGCGCAGAAACCTTGATGTACTTAATCTTCTGAAGATTTGTATTCCCGCGATGTTCGGATGCGAACGATTTGGGTTGTTCATTCGTGATGCCAGCAGCGACTCGTTATGGCTCGAATGCGGGACCGGTGTGACGGAGCGTTCTATCGTGGTGAGCGCCAAAGGGAGTATGGTGGGTGAAGCAATCGAGACGCGGCAGCCCATTATTCATAATGATCTATTAAGCACTGACGGCGCCCATCATCTTGTCGAGAAGCAATCCGGATTTGAGGTACGAAATGCTCTCACGGTGCCGATTCATGACCTTCATGACGGAAGTTCTATCGGCGCAATACAGGTTCTTAACCGGCGGGCCGGCGGCCTGTGGGGGTCGGAAGAGACTCAGCAACTCCAAGAGATTGCGCACAGTATCGGGGGAGCAGTCGCGATGATGCATAAGGGTCAACATCTTCTGGCCCAAGCCCGAAACCTTGATAGACAGATAGCCACACTCCATTCCACCGAGAGCGCGATCCGGGGCGGACATATGCTCCGCACCTTCCCGCCGGCTAATGAAGCATTCGGCAGCGGCTTTTTGCACAACCGGGTGGGTTCGACCATGATGCCGCCATTTATTGATCCTGATGCTTATAAAGATCTTTCTTCTTCGTGGGATACCGGGCCTAACGATATCTTCATTTGCACACATCAAAAAGTAGGCACCCACCTACTAAAAAAGTTCCTAGTGGAGACCGTACGCACATTGATCCCGCTCCCGAGTCGCCACATTTACGAATCGGGAGATATTGGAAGCGATACGGTCCCATGGCCATCGGTTATGTATTCGCAAAAGGGACGTCGGGCGTGGGAAGAGCACATCGCCAAAACTCATGATCAACCTCGGCTTTGGTACACCCACTCGTCTTATGATGATTTACCCGTACGCTCTATACACCCCGAGACAAAATTTATTCTGGTGTTTCGTGATCCTCGAGCGGTTGCCGTCTCACAATACTTTTTCTACAAACGGCATCCGCTTTTAGGAATTCCCGATGAATTAGATCTGGACACCTTCGTTTCGATATTCATAGACGGCGATCTCTACTTTGGCGATTATCATCGGCATGTCATGGGCTGGCTCTACATATCGGATGAGCGAATCGCACCTGATCAGTTACTCGCACTGCGATATGAAGATCTGGTCGAGCAGAAGATACCGTGTGCGCATGCCCTTCTCGATATGATTTACCCAGGGGCGACACCCTCCGAACAGGCCATTCGAAATATCGTCGAGAGCACTGAGTTCAATCGGATGAAAAAAGAAATTACGGAGAATCCGCAAAGCTTTCACCTCAACCCAAAGGTTTATTTCCGTTCCGGCACGACCGACGACTGGCAGACCCATCTTTCGCCTCAGGCCATCGCCGCCATCGATGAAAAAACGCGGGCAATTTGGGGTCAGGACCTCTCCTGCCCACCGATGACTAATGTGAAGACCCTCCCCTCGAAGGAAGAAACCGCTTAGGGCGTGGTAGCTCTTCTGGACGCTCCGCTTTTAAAGCGCTTGGTCATTTCGCTTACCCAGCGAGCTACCATCGCGCGACCCAATGAAACCTTTTAAGCCTTTTTTCCTAACTCCCGGATGTTGAGGGCTCTATCCATGAGTCGACATCGTCCGTTCGATCCAAATCTACTGCGTTTCAATCCGCCTTCGTTTTCCGAGGACGCACTAAAGAAAGTTCTCACGCAGAGATATGGGATCTGCGGAACGCTAAAGCATCTTGCGGGTGAGCGGGATCAGAACACGCTCGTCATTGCCGACAGTGGTGAAAAATACGTGCTCAAGATTCATGGCCCTGATGAGTCCGAAGAGGTTGTGGATTTCCAGGTGCAGGCATTACTTCATCTACAGAGGATGGACCCAGCGCTTTCTGTTCCCCGTCAGATTCCGGATCACGAAGACAATCAAGCAGGTCGCCTGAATGATCAAGAAGACCGCCCGCATTGGGTGCGCTTGTTGAGCTTTATCGACGGGGAGCCGCTCGACCATTACGATCATCTGGATTTGCCCGCTATTAACGCCTTAGGCGAAACCGCAGGAAGGCTCTGCGCGGCCTTTAGGGGTTTTGAACATCCAGCATCTACTGTTTTTATGCCGTGGGATCCACTGAACGGAATAATCTTTTCGCAAACCCTCCGAGAGGAATACCTCCCTGATGCAATTAAGCCTATAGCCGAACATCATCTGGAGAGACTTCAAAACGACACCATTTCGAAGATACAAGACCTCCCCCATCAGGTTACCCATCATGATGCCCACCCCGGTAACGTCATCTGCGAGAAGGGGCATCCCACTCGCATAGCCGGTGTTATTGATTTTGGAGATTTAATCTGCAGCCCCGTCATAATGGATCTGTCTGTCGCGTTGTCTAACGTGCTAAGACACAACGAGGACATTCTTGAATCGACCTCGGCAATGGTGCTGGGATACGCTAAATTCGTACCGCTCTCAGAACATATGCTCGGACTCCTTTATGACTCGCTTTGCGCGAGCTATATCATGTTGGTCCAGCTTTTGAGCTTTCGTGCCCAGCATCATGCGAACGATCCCGAAAAACTCCAGCAAGAAGACGTCGCAGGAGCCGTGAGTACCGCCCTTCGCTTTCTTCAATTTGATCGAAACCGATTCTTGGACCACGTCATAAAAAACCACTCGCCCCAGCATTCGACGTAAGATCTTTCCCATGAACCTTGGCTATCAAGAACTTGTCGAACGGCGCAAGCAGACGCTTGGGCCCACCTACACTCATTTTTATAAGAATCCGCTTCACATCGTGCGCGGGGAAGGTGTCTGGCTATTCGACATCGACGGTCGGCGCTATCTGGATTGTTATAACAATGTTCCCTCAGTCGGTCACTGTAATCCTGAGGTGGTGGACGCAATCTGCGCACAGGCCCGCCAACTAAATACGCACACACGTTATCTGCATGAGAACATCATTCGCTATGGTGAGATGCTAACAGGCACCATGCCGGAAGATGACTACGTTGCGCTTTTCGTGTGCACGGGCACAGAAGCAAACGACCTAGCCTATCGTATTGCATCTACCGTGACGGATCGTAAAGGCGTGGTCATCACGGAGAACGTTTACCACGGTAATTCCACTCTGGTAAGTGAGCTCTCCCCGGGCGAAGGCCGGCACCATCCATGCCCTGACTTCATTGCGGAAGTCCCTCCGCCTGACAGCTATCGCGGCTCAATTGACCCTAGCCAGGTGGATCATGCGTTTGAGCGGCTCAAAAATCAGGGCCATGAAGTTGCGGCTCAATTTATTGAAGGGGCCTTTGAAAATCCGGGTCTCTTCTGCCCCAACCCCGATTACTTTCAGGAGATGGCGCGTCGAACTCGTACTGCGGGCGGACTCATTGTGTTTGACGAGGTGCAATCAGGTCTTTGCCGCCAAGGGGAAAACATATGGGCCTACCAAAACTCCGATCTTGCGCCCGATATCATCACGATGGGTAAGCCCCTGGGGTGCGGTCACCCGCTCGCGGCGACGGTTGTTCGGCGTAGCGTCATAGAGCAGTTTGGAAAGATTACCGATTACTTCAATACCTTTGGGGGTAACCCCGTGGCAACGGCCGCCGGGATCGCGGTCCTGAATTACATCCATCAGAATGACGTTCTTAATAACGTTCACCAGACTGGAAAATACTTTCGCGCCGGGCTGGAAAAGCTCAAGGATAAATACGATGTCATTGGGGACGTGCGCGGCAAAGGTCTTTTTATCGGTGTGGATATGGTTCGCGATCGAAAAACGAAAGCACATGCGTCCTCTGAGGCCGCACGTGTGATTGAGCTGCTGAGAGAGGAAGGCATGCTCGTTTCAACCGTAGGCGTTCATGCCAATATTCTGAAAATTCGCCCGCCCCTTATTTTCAGTCAAGAAAACGCCGATATGGCGCTTCAGATGATGAACAACGCCTATGCGGCACTGTAGTACGGCTCGGATAAACTTCCTCTGCACTTCGTTACTCAGACCCTATTGTGCTCCAACTCATCTGTCACAAATTTTCCCTCACCGATCGAGGGCAGCGTGTAACGCCTCAGGGGCATCGCTCATATGACTAAGCGCCCCGGGCGAAGAGCCGCCAAGCAGGCATCGCGGGTCACTGATACTCCAGGCCGAAGTGTCGATTATTCGCACCTGACAAACACGCTGGGTTTGCAGAGCGCTTTCAGTGACGATCATGTCGCAGCCCTTCATGAAACCGCCCTTCGTGTTATTGAGGAGCTCGGAATCCGTGTTCTTCATGAGGGTGCCCGGAAGCTTCTCTCAGAGGCGGGGGCGCAGGTTGATGAAACCACAAAAATGGTCCGCATTGATCGCGCGCTTATTGGTCAGGCGCTCGAATCTGCGCCCGCAGAGTTTGTGATGCGCGGCTCAGAGCGGACCAAGGATGTTGCGATGGGTGGACGCAACACGGCGTTTGTGTGCGTGGGCGGACCACCGCATGTTAGCGACCTCGATCGCGGCAAACGCAACGGCACGCTCGAAGACTGTCGAAACATGATTCGCCTCTCAGAGCATTTTGACGTTCTGCACCTGCAATCACCAAACGTAGAACCTCAAGATATTTCTGTTGCGCTTCGCCACCTACATACCGTAGAGAGCCAGGTGACTCTGAGTCGCAAGCCGTTTTTTATTTTCTCGCGAGGCAAGGACCAGGTACGAGACGCTTTCGAGATGACCCGAATCGCGAGAGGACTCTCCCAGGAGGCTTTTGAGAACGATGTCTGGTGTTACACCGTAATTAATACCAACTCCCCCCGCCAGTTGGATATTCCCATGTGTCAGGGCATCATCGATTTCGCTCGTGCCGGACAGGCGTCTGTAATAACACCGTTTACATTAGCGGGGGCGATGGCGCCAGTCACAATGCCCGGCGCTCTGGTACTGCAACATGCTGAAGCCCTGGCTGGCATCACCCTCGCGCAGATCGTTCGGCCCGGTGCACCCGTCATTTACGGTTCGTTTACATCAAACGTTGACATGAAATCCGGGTCGCCCGCATTTGGCACTCCCGAATTTGTTAAAGCAGCATTTGGCGCAGGCCAACTCGCCCGACATATCGGTCTGCCCTGGCGGGGGTCGGCAGCGACCGCCTCTAATGCGCCCGATGAGCAGAGCGTCTATGAATTTTTGATGTCCGCCTGGGGCAGCATTCTTGGGGGCGTAAACATGATGATCCACGCCGCGGGCTGGCTGGAGGGCGGGCTCACGGCGTCGCTCGAAAAGTTTATCCTCGACATCGAAATGCTTCAGACCTTCGCCGAAATATTCCGACCGCTCGAATGCGATGATGCCGAGATGGCTTTTGAGGCCATCGCCAGTGTGGATCCGGGCGGTCACTTCTTCGGCTGCGAACACACCATGGCGCGCTATAAGTCTGCATTCTATGAGCCCCTGGTGTCCGACTGGAGTAACTACGGATCTTGGCAGGAAAGCGGCGGCCTTACCGCAGTACAGCGCGCCAATGGTATCTGGAAAAATATTCTCGCTGAGTTCACGCCACCCGAGATGGATCCTGCAAGATTCGAGGAGCTGCAGGCATTTGTTCAAAAACGCACAGCAGAAGGTGGCGCGTCGCCAGACGCCTAACCTATAGGAGCTCTCATGGTACGAGGCGTAAAAGATTGTGTCGCACTTGTCACTGGCGCGGGGAGCCCGAGTGGGATCGGCTTTGCGACCGCAAAGCTTTTAATGCAGGCGGGTGCGCGGGTCGCTATTACATCCACCACTGATCGAATTCATGATCGACGTCAGGAGCTTGGTGGCAATGATGGCGTTTTCTCAGTGATTGCCGACCTCACCGATTCGGATGACGTGTCCAATTTGCTCTCAGAAACCCAAAGCGCGCTAGGACCTGTCGATATCCTCGTTAACAACGCCGGCATGGTGCAGATCGGGCACGACGAGCCCAGCTCTCCCTTGCGCGACATTTCCGATGAAAAATGGCATTACAGCCTCAACATGAGCCTCACTTCGGCTTTCAAAATGACGCGGGCCGTTTTGCCGTCAATGATGGCGCGCAACTATGGACGGGTCATCCACGTCTCTTCGGTCACTGGACCTCTCGTGGGAATCGCCGGCAGCACGGTTTATGGCACGGCAAAGGCTGGCATGCTGGGAATGACCCGCTCCCTGGCTATCGAGGTAGGCTCAAACAACATCACCGTAAACTGTGTGGGACCGGGTTGGATAAAAACCGGCTCCAGTGGCGAAGGCGAAATTACCGCAGGTCGCTTCACCCCAATCGGACGACCGGGTACGCCCGAAGAGGTCGGCCATGTTGTCTGCTTTCTCGCCAGTGGAGAAGCCAGTTACGTCACAGGCCAGATGATTGTGGTTGATGGTGGCAATACCATCCAGGAATACAAAGTCGATCTGAGCGGACGCTGAAGCGCTTACGAATTATTGTGACTCCTAGCTTTCTGCTCACTTAAAGATCAAGCTCCAACAACTTCTTTCACAAAAGCGTCCAGGGCTTGCGCTTGATCACTAGACAGCCTTAAACCTTCTTTTGTGCGCCTCCAGAGGATGTCCTCTGCAGAAAGCGCCCACTCCTGATCAATCAGGTATCGCACTTCCACCTCGTAAAGATCGCTGCCAAACAATCGGCCGAGATCCAACGATCCTTTAGCGGAGTCTAGTAATTGTCTAGCCCTCGTCCCATAAAGACGGGTAAGTCTTGAGGCGTGCCCATCAGAAAGGAACGGATACTCGACTTTCAGGCGCCTGACTTGCTGCTCGAAGCCTTGATGATCAAAGTCCCCGCCCGGCAGGCTCTGCGTAGCGGACCACGAAGACGGCAGATCGGGGACGAATCGCTCAACTTCTCTCAGCACATCTTCGGCGAGTTTTCGATACGTTGTTATTTTTCCTCCGAGCACGCTGATCAACGGCGCGCCCGAGTCACTCGCCTCGGTCACGATTTGATAATCACGCGTAACCGACTTGGCATCCGACTTCCCGTCATCAAAAAGCGGACGGACTGCAGAATAGGACCAGACGATATCGTCCGTACCAACAGACTGCTCAAAGCGTCTGCTTACCGACTCACATAGGTACCGTTTCTCGTCTTCTCCTATGTTAATTTGCTCAAGACTTTCATCGTGATCTGCGTCAGTCGTCCCTATCAAAGTAAAGTCTTTTTCATAGGGAATCACAAATACGATGCGGCCATCGGGATTCTGCAGAATGTAACTCTGCTCATGCTCAAAAAGTTTGTTAACGACAATGTGACTGCCGCGCACCAGGCGTAGCTTTCGTTTATCAGAATCATCGATTACCGAGCCCGCCAACCGCGACACCCAGGGTCCCGCCGCGTTGACCAAAATACGGGCACGCACTTGTTGTCGCTCACCGTTGGCCATCTCAGTGTGAACAACCCAGACCCCATTTTCACGCTCAGCACGGACAACCTTCTGCCGGGTCAAAACGGTTGCCCCTCGATCCGCTGCATCCCGTGCATTGAGAACGGTTAGCCGGGCATCGTCCACCCAGCAGTCCGAGTATTCAAACCCTGACACAATCTCACTTTTGAGAGGATCCCCAGCGGGATCTGAAGAAAAAGCAATGCTACGCGTTGGCGGCAGATCCTTTCTGCCGCCGAGGTGATCATAGATAAAGAGCCCCAATCTCAATAACCAGCGTGGGCGCATGCCAGCAACATGCGGCAGGACAAAACGCATCGGATAAATAATGTGTGGTGCCAGACGCCAGAGCACTTCCCGCTCTTTTAACGCCTTACGTACAAGATCAAATTCATAGTACTCAAGGTAACGCAGTCCACCATGGACTAGCTTCGTCGATCCGGACGATGTCTTTGAGGCGAGATCATCTTTCTCAGCGAGGCATACCGAGAGACCTCGACCCGCAGCGTCTCGAGCGATGCCGCAACCATTTACTCCACCTCCAATGATGAATAAATCAACCGGAGGCATTGCTAGGCAAGACTTGATTTTTTTAGTGAGATTAGCGCTTCGGTAAATTCAGAGAACCCTGCCCCCCCAAACTTCTTGGTCACATAGCAAGGGAGAGTTCGAAGCTGATCAGAGAACGCCCGAATATTGGCCACCCCAACCGATTGCGCGAAAAAGTCAAACATGGGGCCATCATTGGGCGAGTCCCCGATGAAAATACTGTGCGAGTTATCTAAGTCAAGATCCATGCCAAGGCAGCGCGCGGCAAACGTTTTCGTCATCGTTAACTTATCGTAGTTGCCAAACCAACCATTGACATGAATGGAGCTAATTTTTGCCGTTGCGCCTGCTTTTTCAAAGATAGAAACAATCTTAATGATCTCGTGGTTGTCGAGGCGAGGGACGTCTTCTGCAATGTCGATTGCCAGATCGCTCTCTCTATAAGCCTGATCTGAGGAGACCTTTGCAGCAGGTACTTCCTGCAGAATTTGCTGGGCAAGAACATTTAGCTTTTGTCGCTTCTGTTCTCGAACGTCAACCGTATCCGCATAAAAGCGCTCCATCTGCTTGCGCGATCGTTGATAGCGGAAATAGAAGGCTCCGTTTTCCCCCACAACACCTTCCACGGGCCAGAAACGTGCGATGAGATCGCACCATCCGGCAGGGCGACCGGTAATTGGAATGACCCCAATGCCTATATCTCGAAGATTCTCGAGAGCCTGGTAAGCCGATGACAGTAACCGGCCGTCTACTGTCAACGTGTCATCAATATCAGTAAATACGAATCGAACGTTTCGCCATAACTCCGCTGGTGCCTCGCTGATCGGGATCATTTTTCCTGCCTTCTAAAAAATGATTTAAGAAAGCTCAATCATCAATGGCTGATGATCGGAAGCATCCGTTTTTGTGTTCACCGTCATGCGCGACAGACGATCTTTTGCCCATCCTCCAACGAAGAAGAAATCCCGACAATGCGAGCCTTCCGACCACTGCTCATGATCATAAACTCCGCAGGTTGGCGGGTAATCTTTTTCCGGGTAAAGAAATGGCCATGCATCCACCAGATTTTGATGAACATTTGCCTGAGATCTGATCAAGGCCTGATACTCATCAGAATTTGGCAGCATGTTGAAATCACCACACATCACGAGGTCTGTTGGCCGAGGTACAGGTTGGTACGGTCCTTCGCCTGATGTAACCGGAGGCATCGACTGCTCCTCAGCGGCTTCCTCATGAAGCTCCCGTAGTCGTCTCGCCTGTGCATGCCTTTGCACTACACTGTGAAATTCAAGATGCGTTGTGATCACACGCAATAGGTTGACCCCCTCTCGGACAACCACTTCCGTTGCCTGACGGCTCATCTGACGACGTTCGGCATCTCCCGGTCGCGGCAGGACATGGGTCGATTGCGAGACGATCGGTAATTTCGAAAAAATCACATTACCAAACTGCCAACGACCGTCCGCCCCAAGCGTATCAATCGCAGCACCAAACACATACTCATAACCATCAAGAAGACGCGATAACTCCAGAACCTGGTCGGGGGGCGGGTGGCCTTCCAAGAGAGTCAGTCCGCGTGAAACCTCCTGTAGGCATATGATGTCCGCTGACCCCATCGAGTGGATCACCTCGGTAATCCTCGAGAGCGAGATCTGCCCATCAACACCTTTACCGTTCTGTATGTTCCAAGACAGTATCTTGATCATTTAATACCTGAACGCATAAAAGATTGAATGAACTGACGCTGAAACAGCAAGAACGCGATGAGCAGTGGCGCGACCGATAGCAGGGTCGCCGCAGAAATGATGGACCAGTCAACCCCAGATTCTGGTGCGCCAAATACTCCAAGACCCACAGTGAGCGGCCGGGTCTCCACAGAATTTGTAACCACCAAAGGCCAAAGGAAATTGTTCCAGTGATGACTAATGGAAACGAGACCATAGGCGAGGTAGGTCGGCCGCGCTAGCGGGACATAAACTCTCCAAAGAACGCCCCACAGCCCGCAACCCTCAAGTCGCGCGGCTTCCTCCAGTTCTTTTGGTGTTGACTTAAACGCCTGGCGTAACAAAAAAATACCAAACGCGCTCGCCATATACGGCAGACCTATGCCCGTAATGGTGTCTATAAAACCAAGTTTGGCAAGCGTGCTGTAGTTCTCCACAATGAGGATTTCTGGGGCAATCATGAGCTGCACCAGCACTAAAGCAAACGCGATATTGCTGCCCGCGAAATTGAACCTTGCAAATGCATATGCCGCTAGCGTGCAGACCAAGAGTTGAGAAACCAATAGCATCGTGACGAGGACAAATGTGTTCCAGCCATAGCGAAGAAAGGGCGCTTGCTCTAGAGCCTCTTGAAAGTTACTGAGGGTCAGGGGCGCGAAAAGTTCGAAATTGATTGCGTACTCACTCGCATGGAACGCCGCCCAGACCGCGTAAAGCAGCGGCGAGATCCATAAGATTGCGAGCAACCACGCAGCAACAGTCTCAAGACTTGTCGACACGAGCGAGTACCGTCTGTCCAGAGCCAGAGCACTCATCGGTAATGAATTCTCTTATCCAAAAGAAAGAATTGAACGAGAGACATCAGCGCGAGAATAACGAGCAGCACCACGGTAAGCGTTGCCGCATAGTTCGTGTCGAAGTACGAGAACGCATTCTCATAGATGTAGTACAACAACAGGTTGCTGGCGTTGTCGGGCCCCCCTTTTGTTAACACAAACAAATGATCGACCAGTTTGAACGAGTTCAATACGGCGTTAATCAGAACAAAAAGAGTCGTTGGCATCAGAAGCGGAAAAACGACACGCCAAAAGAAATACCATCGCGACGCCCCTTCAAGACGAGCGGCCTCTTCCAATTCAGGAGATAGATTCTGAAGCGCGGCGAGGTAAAAGATCATAAAAAAGCCGGCCTCTTTCCATACCGTCATAACAATGATGGCGGGAAGCACGGTCGACGGATCACCCAACCAGTTATGCCCTGAGAAACCAAACACTGATAGGACCTGGTCAATCAGTCCAATATCGGGCGAGTAGAAGAAAAGCCAGATGTTGGCCACCGCAATCATTGGCAAGATGGTAGGCGTGAAGTAAGCCAGTCGCAAAAAAGGTCGGCCAGGTAGCGCTTTATTAACGAGCAATGCCATCGCAATCGCAAGAGCGATTGAGGCAGGGATCGTTCCCACCGCAAACCAGAAATTATTAACCAGAACCTTCCAGAAAATAGGATCGGCCATCATGGCCTCGTAGTTTCCCCCACCGATAAAGCGCGAGGGTCTCACGATGTTCCCTTTTGAAAAGGTACTCTCGTAAATGGTGGCCAGCGTCGGAAAGTGCGTAAACGCGATAAGTAAGATGGCTGCTGGAGTTAAGAGCAACCATCCATAGACATGTCGCATCGCTGGGTTCATGATCAGTGGCTTACGGCGTCCAGAGAAAAGCCAACGGCAGGGACCTGCCCTGCCGTTGGCAGACTGCGTTTACTGATAAGGCTTCAACAAGCGGACGGCTTCGGCCTGCGCATCACCAAGCGCTGTGGCTGGCGATTTTGCTCCAGTCAGAGCAGCCTGAAGGGCGTCGTCGAGCGCTTTTCGAACTCGGCCTGTCTGGAAAGTGGAGAGTTCCGCTGTGGCAAACTCCAACTGATCTCGTGCAACGGCAGCATACGGAAAGCCTTTCACATATTCTTGCAGCTTCGCTGTCTCATACGCCGCTGGGCTGACTCCCATATAGCCGGTCTTCATTGACCACTCACCTGAGCGCTCTGGGTTCGTCATGAATTTGATGAGCTTCATTGCTGCAACACGCTCTTCCGGGCTTGTCTTTTTGAAGATATAAAAATTACCCCCGCCGGTCGGAGTGCCACGGCGCTTGTTGGCGGGAAGCATCGCTACGCCGAAATCAAACTTGGCGTTTTTCTTCACCGTCGTCAGGTTACCCGTGGAGTGCCACATGATGGCCGTCTTTTCTTCAAGAAAGTTCTTCCGCAGAGTGCCCCATTCAATGGTTCCCTCAGGCATGATCTTGTGTTTGGATCCAAGATCTTTCCAAAACTGAAGCGCTTCAACAGTCGCTGGTGCATCAAAGTAGGTGGTGTCCCCCGCATTGTTCATCAGTACCTGATCGTTCTGCATGGCCAAAGCACCAAACATCCAGTAGGGATATCCCGTCGAGGGAATCATGGCGCCCCACTGTGAGCCATCAGCCTTGGTCAGCTTCTTGCCAGCAGCAACCAGCTCGTCCCAAGTGGCTGGCGGACTTTCAGGATCGAGACCTGCGGCTCGGAATGCGTCCTTGTTGTAGTACATGACGATGGTGGATCGCTGGAAAGGAATTCCCCAAGTTTTTCCCGCAGTTCGTCCATTTTGCATAAGCGTGGGGTAAAAGGAATTCAACCACGCTCTCTCTTCGTCAGTGCTCACGATATCGTCAAAAGCAACGATCGCGTCCTGTTCAATCAACTCGTAGATGTCGATAGAAAACATAACCGAAAGTTGGGCCGGCTGACCCGCGTTAAGGGCCGCGAGCGCCTTTACGCGCGCGTCGTTGTAATTCCCGGCATAAATTGCCTTCACATCAATATCTGGATTTTCCTTCATGAAATCCGCCACCATTCCGTCAACAATCTTGGTTAGCGGCCCGCCGACAGCCACCGGGTAATACATGGTGAGCTCGGTTTTTGCATGAGCCACCGCCGCCGTTAGGCTAAGACAGATGACGGCCAAACATTGCGCCAGTATGCGCTTCGCTTTAGATAGCATTTTGCTTCCTCCTCTATGGTTTAGGGTTACGTTCATATGCCGATAACACTCAAAGGGACTTTTGGTTCTTTGCGGTAAGCACGAGCAAGCCCCTTCTCTCCTCGCGCTCCCCTGAATTTGTATTGCTCTCGCTTGATTATTCTTGCTCTCTACGGTATCGACTCTGCGCCAGCCTCTTGTTGAGCTAAACCCGTGATGCGAGTCCCGTCACGATCAAACTCATGAAGATCACGGGGATCCCACGCAAGACAGATCCGATCCCCTTCCGAGACCTCTGGACGACCCTCAATACGAGCCAGCATCGTGACGCCTTGATGTTCCGCGCGAACAATCGTCTCCGCACCCATGTAATCGATCGACAAGACGACTGCCGGCAGGCCATTGTTGGAAAATCTGATTTTCTCTGGTCGCACACCCACAAAAAATGCGTCTTCCCTCGCGGGAATGTCGATCTCCAGGTTCGCGCGCGGGATCACATTCATAGGGGGTGTGCCCAAGAATTGCGCTGCAAAATCAGTCGATGGCTTTTCGTATAGATCCAATGGCCCGCCCATCTGCACAATTTCTCCGTTGCGCAACAGAATGACTTGATCTGCCAGAGACATAGCTTCCGTCTGATCATGGGTCACGTAGATCATGGTTAGACGTAAGCTCTTCTGAAGACGGTGGATTTCATCTCTCATTTCTGCGCGCAGCTTGGCGTCAAGATTCGATAGGGGTTCATCCATCAGACAGATTGGCTGCTTAGAGACAATGGTTCTTGCAAGCGCTACACGTTGACGCTGCCCGCCGGAAAGTTGTGCGGGCTTTCTGTCCAGATATTCGCTCAGCCCCACCATTTCTGCGGCCTCTTCAAGCCGCGCCTGACGCTCTGCCTGAGGCACTTTACGCACCTTGAGACCAAACAGAATGTTTTCACGGACATCGAGGTGCGGAAACAGCGCATACGATTGAAAGACCATCGAGACCCCCCTTAACGCGGGGTCCTGCCGAGTGACCGGCTGATCATCGATTGAAATTTCCCCCTGATCTACCGACTCAAGGCCTGCGATCATCCTGAGGATGGTTGACTTACCGCAGCCGGAAGGTCCGAGCAGAACAGTCAACGTTCCACTGTCGGCAACAAATGAAACATCGTTTACTGCGCGCGTCGCGCCCCATTCTTTTACAAGATGGGTCACCGCGAGACTGGTCACGACGTCAGCCCCTCCTCGCAGATTACAAGCTCTGCCGCAGAGTTCGCTACCTGATCGACAATATTCTTTGGAGGTTGACGATCTGTAAATATTTTTGCGATATCCGTGATCTGTCCACCACGGACATGAGCAGCCCGGCCAAATTTGCTGTGATCCAGCACCAGCATTGTCGTCCGACTATTTTCATGTATCAGCTCGCGAGCGCGTACCTCACGCTCACTGAAATCGACGAGCGTGCCATCGCTCTCCACCCCTGCAACGCCATAAATTCCAAAATCAAAAAGGTACGACGACAAGAACCTCTCCATCCCAGGTCCAAGCACATCACCATCACTATTTCTTACCTGTCCGCCGGCGACGTTGACCTCAAAGGTTGGGTTTGAGCACATCAACAGCGCAATATTCAAATTATTTGTGAATACCTTGAGGTCTTTATGCTGCAACAATGCCGCAGCGACGCGCTCAGGAGTTGTTCCAATGCTGAAAGCGACGGAGGCACCGTCCGGAATTTGGGAAGCAACTTCCCTAGAGATAGCCTGCTTTTCGCCGCGCAAGAGAACCTGACGATAGCCATAAGCAAGGTTCTCGGCAGACAAAGATTTCTCCACTCCCCCATGTCGGCGCCGCGCGAGGCCAGCCTCGCACAAGGTATTCAGATCCCTGCGAATCGTCTGCGCCGTAACCGAAAACCGTTCCGATAAGTTTTCAACAGAAAGGAAATCCGCTTCTCGGAGCAGTGCGGTGATTTCGACCTGCCTGTCAGATAGATTTTCCATAGGGCGGCAATTTCGCGTCGTTGAGACAGCTAAGTTCGTTCGAACATAATCTTATGCTCTTTCGAATAATTTTTCTAAATTTTATATTTCGAACGAACTTAATCATGCACTTTACTCGGCTACAGCAAACCTCTGTTTTAAATAGTTTTCTTGCAGTACCGTTGGTTTCGAACAACACTCACTGGTGAGAAAACTTTAACGAGCGAAGCCCGTGAGTCCGCCGAATTCAGGTCAATCAGATAAGTGGTGGCTTGATCTGATCTGCGGGGAAACCCTTCGGGCGGCCGCGATCGAGCCTGCGATCGGGGTCAGTTACGTTTGGCGTTTAAGAACACATCGAGCTGATTCTTCGCTCTTTCTAAATCATGGCCAAAGGCCTCAGAGAAACGAAAGAATTCATCGTAACAATGCTCAAAAGTCTCGCTTATGATCTCTGCGCGAAACGCCGAATCGGGATGGGTCGTCACGCGCTCATCAGAATCAAAGAATCTCAGCACTCTTTCAAACAGCTGAGATCTCATAAGCTCCAACTGTTTAATGCTCTCTAGATCTGCAGCAACCGCTCTTTGCTCTCGCTTAATCAGCTCAAAAAAGTCTTGCTTGAACGACTCAAACATTTTTCGGTAGACATATTCTGAAAGGTTGATCGAGCTCATTGGGATTGCCAACTACTTAAATTTTGATCCGAGCAGTTCTTGCGGTTTCTCTTGTCAACACACGCTGATTTTCAGTCTTCTAGGATTATCACTCACCGGTAAACCAGAGATAAGGCCACAGAAATTGATCATCCATTCTTTCGTCACTCCACGCTCTATACTTGCTGACTATGAAACTACTTCTTGTGATTGTCGGGCTGCTGTCAGTCCTATTCTTTTATCCTTCATTCAACGAAGATGCGACAGGCGGGTGCGGGGCATTAGAAGTGCGCTCATTTCGGCTGCTCGCAGAGGACCGCGGTGAGGATCCCGCGGCGCTCGCCATTATTCGACCACTACTCGGGGTCGGTAGCGGTGAATACGCTAAAGAGATCGTCAAGTCCGAGTATTCCAGCGTCCCCTCGGGAGTCGGTTGCGCGGTTATGTACTGGCACTCGATGATTGATCCGCGCGGCTATACCCAAGAACTCGCCACACGCCTCGAAAAACTCTTTAACGCTTAGCCCATACGGATTCAGAGGTTCATAGCGTTTCTTTAACGCTCTGAACCTCTGATCCGCTAAAGATGACCGCGCTCGTTAGTTTGCTGGTCGAGCACCACTAGCGACAGCAAGCTCGTCATAGCAGCGCAATCTTTCCAGAGAATCCGGCGTCTCCGCGCAGGCCGAAAACGCGGCTTCGTCAACGTCGGTGGCAATGACTTCTGGCTCACCTTCTGCCTCAGCAATTAGTTCCTGAATGTATTCAGACTCGCAATCGATATCGACGATCCCGCAAGCCACGCACCCTTCCATAGCCTTCTGTTTAGCACGGTTTAAGTTCTGGTGAAATCCAACGCCCCAGGCGCCATAGTCAGCCATCGCGAGAACCGGCCGGCCGTCGTCACACATCCTTAAGTACTTCTCTAAATAGCCCCTCTCAAAGCCATCTCTGGAGTCACCCCTCATCTGCCCTACGCTTGCGGTTGCCATTCCCAGCAATAACATGCCCGTCAGACGCGATATATTTTTCGCCAACATTGATCCTCCTTCACGCTCTTAGATTGATCTAGGATTTTTTAAGTGACCACAATTTACATTAAATATCAGGATTTCGAATCCCATACGCAGAGACTGCGGGATTAGTCTGCTTTTTGCTCGGTCAGCATATGGGTATACGCGAGGCCAAGTAACGGCACGCTCAGAGGCTTTTGATGCGCCCTATCAATAAGGCCGCCCAGAATATGGTCAGCCTCAGTGCGAGAGCCCGCCAGCAGATCTCGCAACATAGAGGCGGTAAACGTTGAGCCCTTTTGAGTGAGCATTTCGAGAGCCTTCGAGCGCGCATTCTCATTTACAGGGTAATCAAAAGCCTCCGCCACGGCGCAGCACTCGGCATACATCTGACGCGTGAGTTCGCTACCTAACGGTGTCGCCACGATATCGCCCACCGCGGCTCTACAGCTGGTTGTCATTCCGGCTAACGTCGCTAGAAACACCCACTTGTCCCATAAGACTTGCTCAATATTGGTGGCCGAGCGACATTTAAACGGAGCCTTCTCGCAAAGCGCTACAAACTCATCCGCTACTGCAGAATGTGCATCGTGGCGCGCACCGACTGTCAAAACATGCAGATCGGATAATTGCTGCACCGTGCCATCGGCTTTGATGGTTGCAGCGATATGAGCGACGCCACCCATTACCCGCTCTCGTCCAAGCTTTTCATCTAACACATCCAGATGGTCAAACCCGTTCAAAAAAGGCAGCACCACAGCCGTATCAAGCACTGGCGCCAAGGAACAAAGAGCATCTTGTAGGTCATATGCTTTTGCCGCAAGGATCACTAAATCAAACCCCGGCTGTATCGTTTCAGCGCTGACTGTCTTGGGGTAGACGACAAAATCGCCGTGAGGGCTTTCGATACGCAGCCCGTTTTCGTCAATCAGAGATTTTCGCTTTGCCCGCAGAAGGTATGTCACATCGGCACCACATCGAATCAAATGCGCGCCGAAATAACCCCCAATACCGCCTGCCCCCAGAATCAAGATTTTCATTTTGATTTTCAAAGTCCAAAGGATTTCCGGAGATATTGTCTAACTCATCGGATTAAAAGAACAGTATCAATCACTGGTATTTGGCGAATAGACGAAAAAAAGGCCGAGACCTTGCGGTCTCGGCCATGATTACTGACGTCTCCGGACGACTACGACTTTGGCTCGAACTTAAAACCCTCCGCGACGTGAGTCGCTTTCCAGAAAGGCAGTGCTTCGATACGCTGCATCCAGGCAACGATGTTGGGGTAGTCGCCGAGCGGTAATTGCTGCCACCCATGGAGATGCATGGGGGCTGCCACGGCAATATCCGCAATGGTGATCGAATCACCCATGATGTACTGCCGTCCCGCGAGGCGGTCATTGAGAATCCCGGCGAGGCGATCAAAGCGCTCGCGCTCCCCGTCCAGGATCGCCGGGTCAGGCTCCGCTCCGAGAACGGGTTTTACGCAGTTCTCGACGAGATAAACGTACGTGCTCGGAAACCATTGGGCAGATTCCCAGAACATCCAGCGGTTAATGTCCGATCTTGTTGCCGCATCGTGGGGGTAAAACTCGTCTTTTCCGTTCTTGTCGGCCGCGTATTGCAGAATTGCGTTGGATTCCCACAAAACAAGATCTCCATCTTTCATTGCGGGTAGCGACTGGTTCGGATTGATTGCGGTGTATTCCGGTGTTTTCTGCTGCGCCGTAAAGTAGTCAATGTGATGCTGGTCATAGTCAACGCCCATCATCTTCAGACCGGCAAACACTTTTCGACAGTTCACGGTTATGGGGTCAGCATAAATATCCATTTGGCATCCTCCTTGCTAGGTTTTGTCAGAGATACATCGCACCGTTATCGAAGCTAGGCCAGAAGCGCGTTCTTGGCTTCGATACTGGCACGAAGTTTGGTGATTTTTTCTGTCAGGCCGTCGAGGTCACTCAATTCGCATCCGGTCGCATTAGCCGCCGATTGCG
>Ga0255761_10001337_pt1 | contig 22768 bp, 30 predicted proteins | sample 071ome_29_FD_179961 | JGI IMG/M metagenome (GOLD analysis project Ga0255761, IMG submission 179961) | Coastal salt marsh microbial communities from the Groves Creek Marsh, Skidaway Island, Georgia - 071407BT metaG (version 2) | ecosystem: Environmental > Aquatic > Marine > Intertidal zone >... | reverse complement strand
AACATAGCAACCCCATTTATCTTCATTAGCCTTACGCTCATTGTCACGCTCAACATCTCCTTGAGCAATTTGGTCTTGTGTATATTCTGCTTCAGTACCATCATCCATAACAACTACTTCTACTGGTGCCAAAGTTGTAGTAGGTGTAGGGGGTGGAGGTGGTGGAGGTAAAGTTGTAGGGGTTGTAGTTGTTGTAGTAGTAGTAACAGCAGTAGTAGCCAATACTTCAAAATTAGTTACTGGACCTGCTTGTCCTCCGTGACAAAAACTACCACTATCTGTACAAGAATAAACTACAAAATCATAAGTTCCCCCTTCAATGTCTTCAATAAGATAAGATGTAGTGTTTGGGTCTGCAATATCAATACCTGTATATGTTTCTTCGCTTGATAGTTTATATTCAATTCTATAAGACTCTACTGCTGACCAACCTGTATTAGGTTGTGTCCAACCAAGTTTTAATCCTTGGTATTCGTTATTTGTTATTTCTAAATCTGTTACACCACTAGCTACATCTTGTATCGTATAACTAGCTATAGAAGTCCAATTAGAGTATTGAGAGTTAGTATCATTGTCTGCTCTAATTTCAAAATATAAAGTATCGCCTACTTGTGCATCAAGAACTGATTGTAAGTAAGATTTGCTAAAAGTGTATTCTGTATTTAAAGCGTTTTCGTCTCCTACATTACCTGTAGCTATACCATACATAGTTGGGTTTGCTTTATCAAAACCGATTGCGTATCGTTCTGCACTATATTCATATCTATCTGGTGCTGCATCCCAATCAATAGTTATACTTCCATCGTGTAAATTAACTGAAGTAGTTAAGTTACTTGGGTCTCCTATACCATCAAGTATCTTTGGGTCATCACAAGCATCTGTTCCTGTAGGTGCTGACCAATCTGTTTGGTTAAATTCAAATGGATAACCTGCATATAAGTTCCAAGTACTTTCATTTGTTAATGTAGAAAAGCTGTAATCAGTTATGTTGTTAGACCTAACTCTATAATAAATATTTGTTCCTGCTGGGTCATTAAAATAATATTTTAAATCATCAAGACTAAATGTGTAATACTGCCAATTATTTGTAGAATGACCAAAAGAAGTGGTAACACAAAAACTATTTGTTTCAGTTATACCACTAGATTGACTAAAGAATATTGTGTAGTTTTCTGGTGGACTATCTTCATAACCATCAGAACTTAATATACCAATAGTAAAAGTACCTGCATTTGGGTCATTACTAGCATTTGTACCATAAGGTTCTTGTGTTGGAACATGGTCAGCCATAGCAATAGGAAATGGATATATAAGTAAACCTACTACTAGCAAACGTATTGCTGTTTGTATTCTATTTAAAATTATGTGCTCCTGCTAGAGTTAGCGAGCACCTCCATCATATTCGGTTACTAAACCTTCTGCTAACATCATTTTGTTGATTGATTGTTTGCGACTTCCACTAACGATAAATAATTCACCGATAACACGACCATACTTCCCATATTCATATGACTTTAAAATAATTTCTTTTTCTGCACCTACTACAGCAGGGTCTATTTTATTGATAAGCCAGTCCTTAGCTAAAAGTCCTCGCTTTTTCTCTTCTTTATTTCTTGTACGAGTTTCTGGCGCATTGATTCCAGCGAATCTGATACGCTTGTGAATTTGGATATTATAACCCAAATCAATCCAGCAATCGATAGTATCCCCATCGATAACTCGGTCAACTGAAATTCGATACTCATACATTTTTTAAATCACCATTCTTATCTACTTTTTCGTTGTAATGTGTACAATTTACATTATCGCACACCATTGGTGATTTTTTAGTATTTATGCTTTTTGCACAATAGTTGCAGAAAACAAAAGGATGATTTTTTGATATCTTCATGTGAATTTTTTGGAGCTAGTGGCGACACTTCTGCCGCCATAATTAGCCCGTTGCGTACCTCTTCAGTACTTTTATACCGAAGTCTTTAACCTTTCGGAATCTTTGACATGAACGCAAATGGTGCGTCCTCTAAGAAATTTTGAACTGCAGTAACTATTGCAGTAATAAAAACTAAACCAGCAGCCATTGCTACTTCTAAATCTAGTCCTGTTGTTGCGTTTGCTGTAAGTACAGCTATAGCGGCTTGAACACCAGTTCTAGCCCCTTTTACAATTGCAGACTTTGCGGCTGCTTTGTATTGTTCATTCATTCTTTTACTCCTTCGTAAGCGAATATTGTATCCCAAGTTAATTTGTCAACAATTCCATTTACTGTTATTTCATGCTCTAATTGAGCTTTCTTAACAGCACCTGCTGAACCGTTGCCATATATTCCATCAGCTCCTATACCTAACTTCTCTTGAAGTTTTTTAATATAGTCTGATTTCATCATTGGGCTAGTAACTTTTATTTCATTACCATCCCAACTTGGAACCTTTGAAAAATCGTATATTTTAGTTGGTTGAGGACCCATGTTATTTTGTATCATTTTCATAAACAGAATCCAATCGAAGTCTTTACCTGGGTCTGTTCTTCTTGTAGGGTCGTTCTCTGCATGTGATATGAAACCCTTGACACCAGCATCCCACTCAGTTTTTGTTACTTTTCTAACTGGAATATCAAATTTTTTACACTTTTCAGCGCACCATTTAGCAGATAATTCCATAACTGCTTTTTCATATTCTGGGTCTTTACCCCAATCTGCTGCGTGATAAGCTATTTCTAATCCTAAAGATTTACTATTTGAGCCACGGCAGTGAAATGCTGTGTATTCATCAGGTAGTAAATCAACTATATCAATGTCATTAATAACAACATGAGCTGACGCTGGTCTGGGTGTCTTTGCGAGATATTTTGCTATGTTAATAGCATTCCTACCACCTTCGGCGGTATGTACTACAATACCTTGAACTGGGTGCTTCATACTTGTATAGTACCAACCACGTTTACCGTTAGGTCGTTCTTTGGCTTGTAAATTTTCGTTATCTATTAGATAGAAACTCATAAAGCCATTTTAGTAAAAGTTGTTTAAGGTAGTGGTATTAGATAACTTTTAAATTGTCCCATGGCAATTGAGTTTGCCCAGGTGTTATAGAAAAAGTTAATGTACCAGCATACGAACTTCTACCTGTAATATTTTCAAACCAGTCTGAACCACCATCGACAGAAGGACACTGCATAAGTGTTCTCTTACCTTCATTAACTACAAACAAGTGGTGAAAATGACCAGAAATTAAAATGTCTACATCACCCATTTCTGTCATACCAAATGCTTGACCTGATAACCAGTTGATTGCTTTTTGATGAGAATATTTACCACCAGTACGGAACTGATGTCCATGTGCTAAACCAACTATAGTTCCAGATACATCGAGTGTTAACCACAAATCGTTTTCAGGAATAACAAAGCTTACATGTTTGAATGCAGGATTCTCAGCTAATATTTCCTGTGCTTCATCAAAAATAGATACATCAAAGTTATCACCAAAGGTAGTAAAAGATTTACCTTTCTGATTTCTATTTTCACCATGATTTCCAGGAACACACGCTACAACTACGTGATTAAACATAGGAGCCCATGTTTTAATAGCTTTAACTAATAATCTTCTAGCTATCATTTTTTGGCGACGTAGGTCGTATTCGACTGAAAAGGTTTGCATGTCATAATGACCTTCACAGCCTTCAACTATGTCACCTAACCCTACAATATATAGGTTTGATAACTCTACTCCATTTTTTCTCAACTGCTTAATTCTTTCAGTTGTATCAGGTATCATTTGTTCAATCCTCTCAACAATACCTTTAGTACCATCTCCATCACGTTTTCCCATCTGCCAGTCACTTAGGCAGACTACAAACGAATCATCACCGACTATTTTTTGTGGTTTTATCTTTGCAGACTTTATTTCTTTTAATAATTGCTTATAATCAAAGTCTTTATCAGATATTGGATTTTTTGAAATAATTTTTGCTTTGTAGTAGTAAAACTGTTCTGTTTCACCACCACCCATATTTGCAGTCCAAGTTCGAACTTCAAATGGTTCTATTATTTCAAACTCATCAGGATTAAATCCTAATTCCTCTAAGTATTTATCCCATTTATGGTCTTCAGGTTTAGAAGCTTTTGGCATTGGTTTTGATATAATCTCACCTTTTGCAGTATCTAATCCCGGTTCCCATCCTTTAGGATGTTGTTGTCTTAGTCTTTTTACATTAGAAAATGCTCTTGTAGATTTTGAGTATTGCTCTAAGCTACTCATCTTCTGTTTTTAGCTGGTTTCTAATAGTGTTTTCAGTTAAAGGACAATCTTTTTCATCTTTTAACCATCTTGCAATTACTGAAGGTGAAAGACCATTTCTGTATCCTTCAAGCGCTTCAGCCCAAGCTTCTTTATTTTCAGGAGATTTTTCTCTCCAAGCTTGGTACCCTGTTTTGGAAGGGTTAGCCTTAGCAAAGCTAACTAAGTCCACTATTCCTCCTCTGTATTTGTCTGTTGTGCTTGACCAGTAATTTGATTAACTACTGCTCTTAAATTAGAGTTTTCAACTTCCCTAGCTGCAATCTTACTACTAAGGTCTTGTATAACAGCATTAGCTTGTTTTACTTGATTTTGTAGTTGATTAGCAATATTTACTAATTGCTCAGTTGTTAACTCTACTTTTTTGTCTTCATCTGACATAATTCCTCCATAGAATTTTACAAAAAAATTATATCATAGAATACTCAAAGAGTGTGTATTTTAATTAATGTTTTTATTATCCTATTTAGGAAACTTTTTAGCAATCTTTAAATAAAGGTTAACTAAATCGTCTGCATCTTGAACTAAATTAATACCATTAATACGCATGTAATTCCACTGTTTAAGAACAACTTGCCTAATATCATCATGGTCAATTAATTCGTCAATTACTTCACTTCGTTTCGTTCCTTCTGGGAAATTATTTAATTTATCTTCCATAATGTCATTTTAGGAGTAAAAAACGAAAGACGGGGTAATTGGTGGCTCCCCGTCTTTCTCCATAAATGGTGGTTTATGGTTAAAATTATATTATAACACTAAAATTTTATTCGCCAAGAGTATAATAACCGCTTCTAAAAGAGTTATTTATTTTATATCCTTCTACAGCGTGTCTGTGTATAAGTTTATCTCTTTGCTTACCTGTAAGTAATGTGGCTTTAGATTTTTCTCTTTTAAATGGAACTAAGTAACAAAGAGGTTCACCTTTCTTAATAAGTATTTCGTTACTTTTTGAAGTAAATAATATCTGTGGATTTAATTCAGAATATACATCTGAATTTACTACACCATAAGGTACAACCCATTCTTCGTGATTAGCGTACATATAAGGAATTTGTCTTAATCCATAACCTTTAGGTAATTGAAAATACCAAGGACTACTTAATTTGAATACTTTTCTAACTTTATGTCCGTCATAATAATCTAGCCATTGTTTGTCATGATGTATGTCTATAAATATTCTTTTATGTGTTATTGCTACTTTCCATTCAGCATTTTCGTTATCATCATCTAACCATATATGAATATCACATGGAGATACTAATACTAAACCTTCAGCAAATACATCATGGAAACTAGGACAAGTTTTAACAGTTCTATATGATGGAATAAGTTTTTTATACTTCCAACCATCGTTTTCTTCTGTTTTATTTAAAGTTGCTGGTGTTCTTTTGTACCAATCTGGCACAAAATTACGAGCTGGTTGAGGATGTAGCTCTGGTATTTCAAGCAATTCTTCAATGGGAGATGTGTATTTAATTTCAATCATTACTTTTATAATAGCCGAAGTTATCTGCAACGCGGTGTAAAAACCATTTATTAAATACCCAGCCATCCTCTGGTATTTCTTTATTTTGTAATTTAATAAACATTGGATGATTTTTTAGGGTACTTTGTGCATAATCTACTGCTAATGACCAAAAATCTGATTCATAATTAGAACCACCATAATAAAACATTTTTATAATGTTCTCTGTATCAACAGAAGTCAGTTGAAATACTGTATTAGCTTGTTGTTCGCTATATATTCCGTGCATATAATCATGAGCAATACGATTTACATTATCATACATCCACAATGATGTAGCAGCCATTGGCTCATAAAATATTGCCGTATTACCATTAAAAAACACATTATCTTCTAGTATATGTTTTTTATAATATGGTTGAAATTTATAAACAGCACTAGCTTCTTGTATATTCAATTCAGATAATATTTCTTGTTCAGTATTTAAAGTATCGTTATATAAATAACCATAACTTTGTCTATTAGTTAAAGGTATCTCAAATACCCAACCATTCTTTTCAGCTCTATGTCCTGTGTAATTCCAATCTCCAGCAATATCTATATTTTTTACTACACACGAATTGATAGGTAAGTTAACTATTTGATACTTATCAAAGTCTTTTGGAAACCCTGTGCAATTAATTACAAAGTCATATTTATTTTTAATATTACTGACATCTACTTCTTCCTCTATAACTGTAAGCCTCTCGCCATATATATACTTAAGCTTATCTATAACAAAATCTGCAAGTAGATTCGTATCAAAGTGAATAGCTACTGAACCATCAAGTAAAGGGTTATTAATATTTTGTTCTCTCCAATTTTTATATACTGTACCTAATTTAATTGTTCCATCTAATTGTGATAGGTCATTTATTAAATCAAAGTCTATGCTTTTTTGTAACAAGTTAACAAAACTTGAATTAGTACTTTCTCCAATACCTAATGATTTTTTATTTGGAGAGTAATAAGAAGTAACATTGAAATCTGAGTAGTAAAGAAAATGACATAAGCTCATTATGCCAGCTGTGCCTTGACCAACTATAGCTATGTTCACAATAGTTTTTTAGGTCTTCTTAGTAATATATGTTTAAATAGTTTATTCATGTTACTCCTACTTTTTAAAAGACCCCTAATATTTCTGTAGTAGTCTTTTTGAGTTTGTGTCATAGGGTTGTAAAACAAATCAATAGGTTTGTCAAATAACATTTGTATCATTGGTTTGTCAACATCAAACCAAATTTTACCTTCTCTATTTTGGTCTAACAATGTCCAAGCACTGTTTAAATTTCTAATCCAACTTCTTATATTTAAACTGCCCGGAACATACAATACATTTTCTGTTTTAAGATTTGGACCGAATGTTGTTATGTTTATTTCATCATCTGTAATAAAAACATAAGGAGCCATAATTTGAAATACTGTTAATCCTTTTTGATGCTCAACTTGAAATATTCCTTTAATCAACTTGTGGACATCTGTTTCTACTGGATGTATTTTAGTATCAAACTCATAGTTAAAGTAAGGTCCATCAAATCCATTCCCAAATGTTAACTCACAAGTAACAGGGCTGTTTATTGTAAAAACTCTATTGTCTATAGAATTTACTGCTGGGCATGCAAATTTTTTAGCATAGTTTGGGTACTTATCAACATTTTGCCAAATACCTAAAGAATGCTCTTTAATTTCCCCCTCATCAACAATTGAATATTGAACTTTATGTTTTTTACTTAAAGGAAATAAATTCATTCAAAATTAACATTTATAACTGCTCTGTAAAGAGAGGATTTTGGGTTTTCAAAACTGTGATATTGTAATCCATTAAACATAACTGCTTGATTTTGTTTTGGTGTATGTTTAAAATCTTCATCAAATGTATCAATATTAGAACCTTGATACATTTCTTTATAAAATATAGTATCTCCATCTGAATCATTAACATAATAATTAAATGTGTAGTGAGGAAAAGTTAAATCTATCTTAGGTGTGTGTAAAGTTTGTTGATTATTTACATATAATCTTGCTTTTATTCTAAATAATTTCCTTACAGAAACTTCCATACTTTCTTGCATAAAATCTAATAAAACAGAATATAATGCAAATTTTTCTGGTATTAAGGGTCCTTTTGCCCCATCAAATATAACAGTTTCAAAAAAAAGTTTATCATCTTGTTTTATGTTGTATGGAAACAACTCTATATCTCTATTAAAATGATTGTTTAGTACTTCTGGTAAAAAATTATCAATTACTTTCATTATTCCTCCTATCCAATTATAACAGAATTATTTAATTATTCTTCGTACCAATCAAGTAAAGCTGTATCTGGGTACTCTTTTTCAGCTGCTACCCATTGTAAATTATCTTCATCCCATTCATAAACAAAGTTACTTGTAAAAAATTCTGGGTCTGTTTCATCATCTACATGACTATCAACTGGCATAGCAACTGGAGGTTCCCAGTGCCATGTATCAGTATTTAAAGTCCAACTATCATAAGGTTGTGGGTCGTAGAATACATCATTATCTACATCATATATAGAACCAACACCTGGATAGTTTCCTCTTAAAGGTGTTCCACCTAAAGCATGTTCGTTTTTATATGTATTATATGAAACTTTTAAAAATGTATCGTCTGGGTATCTTTCAGCTAAATAATTTTCTTGTGCATCAATGTCTTCAACACCATCTACTTCAAAATCATCAATAACTAAAATATCAGTTACTATATTGGCTTCTATTTTTGCGTAGTGAGCCATTATGCAAAAGTCCAAGTTCCAGAGCTTTTAAATTCATAGTATGTATATCCATTAGATGTTCCAGTTGTATAATTTGATGTTCCACCAACAGTAACTTCTATTGGAGAAGCTGGTGTTGCAAATCTTATAATTACTCTTCCAGAACCTCCACCGCCGGGTCCATAATAACCTTCACTTGAATAGTTGTGGTTACCAGCGTGCATACCGCCTCCACCACCACCACCACGGTTAGTAGCACCTCCACCAGAAGAACCACCACCACCCCAAGTAGCATTATATCCCCAACCTACTGGATAAGCACCATTACCGCCAAAAGCAGCACCGCCACCACCCATATTAAGTGTTGAGCCTGTTGAGTTTGTTGTTAAACCTACGCCAGATTGTGTAAATCCAGAACCATTATTTGCTCCGTTACCACCAGAGCCACCACCTGCACCACCTACAGAGGCGTTACCAGATGTTGAGTTAGGGCTTCCATTACCACCTTGTCCAGATGTTCCATTTCCTCTGCCCGGGTCGCCACCACCAGAACCATTTGTTCCAGAGCCACCACCTTGACCACCTCCACCTCCACCAAGAGATGTAATAGTAGAAATATCTGCACCCGAAATTGAGCTAGAACCACCTCTTGAAGAAGTACCTCCAGCACCACCACCTACACCAATTGTATAAGTAGTGTCTTTAGTAAATAATATAGTTGATTCAACGCCACTAGAACCATATCCAGAAGATTCTCCAGCCATAGATGAACGCCAGCCACCACCGCCGCCTCCACCAGAACGACCCCAGTAACTGTTATTCATACCGCCAGAGCCACCTCCAGCTAGTACCATATATTCAATATCTAATTCTGAAACTCCAGCCATTCCCGACCAGACGAAAAATCCTGCACCTAAAGGCATATAAACTCCTTAACTAAAATCTTGTAAAGCGTTTAAAAGTGGTGTACTAGCATCAAAAAAGATAAAGGACAAAATGTCTTCTCCGCCTAATGTGGATGACATTGTAAATCCACCGCCACCAACAGTTTTAGCAGTTACATCTGAACCACCATTAACAGTAATTGCATTTATAGCAACTGTATAAGCTGTTGAAGCATCTTGTGTAACCTTAAGTGTAAATGTTGCTACACCATCAGCTGGTACATTAGTAAAATCAATATCAGTTACATTTTCTGTAAGTGTTAATGCACCTGTATTTCCATTTGCTAAATCAATTGAAACTACACCAGTTGATGAAGAAACTGCAACATCTGTTTCATAAAAGTTTTGTAACTTAATGTCTGAAACAACTTGTCCGTTAATATCTATTGCAGCAGTTGGTGCTGCAAATTCATCTAATCTATTAGCTGTTGTAGCTTTAGAATCAATTTGAGTTTGTGCATCAGAAGTTAAACCTCCGATGTATTGAAACTCTGCATCTGTTACAGAACCATCAGCAATGCTTGTTGCATTTAATGTTCCTATACTTATTACACCAGAAGAAGCACTAAATTCTGTACCATCAAATGTTGCTACACCTTTTGTACTTCCGTCAGCGGCAGCATCTCCAATTAAACTTTCTAATCCACTTTCTGATATTGAAATCCATACATCACTACCAGTTGTAAATTCAAAAGCATTCAAAGATGTGTTATATCTTATTGTTCCTGCTGTAGCACCAGACTCTCTATCAGCTGTGCTACCTTGAGGTATAATAATTCCAGAGTCTGAACCATTTGCAAACTCTCTTAAACCTGTGGTATCACCAGCAGTCTCTACTACATGGATTGCTCTATTTCCCATATAATTATCTCCTAGGGTTATTTATAGAATATAAAAATTCTATCACACTTATTTAAAAGTCGTGTTTTTTAATATGTCTTGTATTCCTAAACCAAAAACATTTTTTCTAAAACTGTGCATATGCCAAGTTCCATAATGTTCATCTATTTCTTTTTTAGTGTCTAGTAATTTAATAATGTTGGAGTATTCGTCTCCTCCATTTTCAAGACATCTTGTAGCTAGTTTACCAGCATATTTCCAAAACTTGGTATTCCATTTACTACCAGCTAAATAATGCATTGTTATAACTTCTTGTATTCTTTTAAAATCTTGTCTATATATAGCATTAGCGTCAGTAAGTGTTTGTCTATTTCTTAATATGTCAAATACTTGTCTATTGATATGGTCAATAGAAGCTATACTTGTTGCTTCCATTGGTTCAAGAAAAAACGAAGCATTTCCATTATAAGATATATGATTCCAGTAATTTCTTTGCCTGTAATAATTTTTAAATTTTAAACTATTTGTTTCATCAGATGGGTTATAACCGTACTCTTTAATGACATTTAATAAATCATTTTCAATATCTTTTATATCGTCTATGTTGTGATTATATAAATATCCAAAAGAAACTCTATTTTGCAGAGGTATGCCAAAAACCCAACCATAGGGTCTAGCAATACATAGTGTATAGTCAAACATAGGTCTATCCCAATAACATTGAATAACATAAGCTGCATTAACTGGAATATATTTTGCTTCATTGTAATCTGTAAAATCTACTGGTCTTCCAGTACATAACATTATATGGTCAGCATCTATATCACTTGTTTTAGTTATTTTCTTGTCAATAAAATTAATTTTTTTTTCATTTTTTTTATACAATAATTCTTGTAAATCTGTTGCACTAAAATGTAAAGACATATTAGGCATTGGAAAGCTGTGAAAATAATCTGATTGACCCCAGTTTATATACTTAATACCAGCTTTGTAATTTCCTTGTATTTTAAATATATCTTCATATTCTAAACCTAATGACTCATAAAGAGTTCTACCTAAATTTAATGGTGCACCTTCTCCAACAGATTGTTCTTTAATGCTAGAATCAAAATAACATTCTACTTCAAAATTACCAAAGTTTGCAAAGTGATTAAATGCTAAAGACCCAGCAGTTCCTTTACCTATAATTGCTATCTTTTTTTTCATTTGTTTCTGTTCCTTTTAAACGAACCATTAAACTTACCTAGCATATCAAACTTTGATTTTTTTAATCTTTGTTCGTGTAAAGAATATTCTTCCATTTTCATATTTAATGATTCTCTTTTAAATGGAACAATATAGCATAACGGCTCTCCTTGGCTTATAAATATTTCATCTCTTTTAGATATATAAAGAATTTGAGGATTTAATTCATGGTATTTATCTGTATCAATAATCCCATAACTAACATACCAATGAGGATTAAAATGATAAAACATTGGCATTTGTCTAATAGACCAACCTTTAGGTGTGATAATATCCCACAAACTATTTATTTTAAAAATGTGTTTTATATTTGTATTGGGCATATAGTTTAAAAGCTGGTCATGAGAATGTTCTACAATATCTATAAAATCAAAAGGTTTAGCTGTTTCCCAATGCCATTCCCCTTTACCATCAGCAGATAACCAAATATCACATGGTGCTGGAACAACATATCCTTCATTTAAAACATCTACAAAAGAAGGACAAGTTTTTGCTGTTCTATTTTTACCTCTTTTATTTTCTTCACTTTTAATAAAATTAGTAGGCATATCAGAAAAATATTGTGGTATAAACTTTTTAGCTGGTTGAATTTTTGTGTTTTCGCTTAAATGTAAATCGTATTTACTTGTAAATATTATATCAGTTGCTGACAAACCATTCTTGATTTGTTTCATCCCAATCATATCTTTTGTCCTCTATATCTTCTGGAATAGGTACTGGTGCTTCCCAATCCCATATTGTTTCATTTAAAACCCAACTTTCATAAGGTTTAGGTGGAATAAATACATCGTTATCTTCATCATAAGTATAACCAATTCCTGCATAATTACCACGAAATGCTAAAGATTGGTCATCTGCTAAAGTAGGTGTTTCTGTATCTACTCTTTCATAATATGAATTGTTTATAGTGTTATAAGATGTTTGTTTCCACAAAGTATTTTGACCATAGAGATTTTTTAAAAAATTAATTCCTACTTCTTCAGAAGTTGCTACATCATTTGAAACAGCTACTACATCTATAACTACTCCAACTGCATTAAGTTTTGCGAAATGTGCCATTATCCTGTGTAACTCCCAGAACCATTGTATTGAAGTATTGTGTAGCTACCATCTGTAGTAACTGTAGGAGAGCCAGTAGTACTACTGCTATAAAAACTAGTAAGCATTTTTATTATAACTACGCCTTTTCCTCCAGCACCACCACTATTAGTATTAATACCTCCAGCACCACCGCCACCAGAACCTTTATTTGTAGCACCTCCGCCACCTCCACCGTTTGAGCCGCCATTTCCGCCACCACCAGAGCCACCAGAACCGCCAGAAGCATTTTCAGCACCTCCAGCACCTCCACCTGCTCTTACAACAGCAGTACCTGTAATACTTGAAGAAGTTCCTGAACCACCAGCACCTCCATTACCCGGAGCATTTTGTCCAGCAGCACTAGAGCCTCCTCCACCGCCACCAGACCATGGTCCACCATTTCTTCCAGCACCACCATTATTACCTTCGCTAGGTGTATATCCACCAGCATTTCCTCCAGCACCAGAATGTGTAAAACCACCTCCGCCACCAGACCCACCACTAGTAGGGCTAGTGTGTCCACCGCCACCGCCTCCACCGCCAGTACTGTATAAACTTACATTTGAATTGCTATCATATATTGCACTTTGACCGCCTGCACTTCCTCTAACATTACCACCAGAACCTCCAGAGCCACCTCCGCCAACAGTTATAGTGTATGATGTACCCGGTGCAAAATTACTAGTTCCAGTTCTATATCCTCCAGCACCACCGCCACCAGAAGAACCTTGAGCATGACCATTACCGCCACCGCCTCCACCACCACCAATAACTAACCAATCAAATTCATAAGTTTGTACTGGATATTGTTCATCCACTAATAAGTTATATATTTCTCCAATATTAAAAACACCAGATATGCTATTTTGTGATGGTTTATCGTTTGATTGAAGGGCTCCTCTTCTACCGTATCTTTTCATACTAAAGCCCTTAGCTAAGTTCTAAATAACTTATATTTATTTCCAATAAGCTGGCTGTATTTGCCCAAGCTCTAATTGCATCTCCCGGTTCTAAAACTAATTTTCCACCAATAGGATTTACGGCTGTATCTGCTGGAACTGTAAGTGTAGAAACTAATGCTTTAGCTGTACTTTCACTTGAATCATAAACATCCATTGATAACTCTGCTTGAGTTGTTCCGTCTACATTCGCTACTTGACACAATATAATTATTTGTTTATTACTTGTATTATTAGTATGTACGGCAACATCTATTGTATTACCAATGTCTGCTTGTACAGTATAAAATTCTTCTGCCATTTAGTCTCCTAAAGCTATAATCATGCCGATACCTGCTTTTGTAGCAACTTGTGAATCAACATATGCTTTTACTGATTGTTGGGAAGGTACAGAACTTGCACTATTTGAAGCCATATTGTCTTCATCTACAATAGTTAGGTAGGTATCTATCCCTGCCCATGCACTTCCATTATAAAACTCAATTATCTGATTGTCGGTATTATAGATTATGTCACCAGCATTAGCTGATAATGCGTTACGCTCATTTGTCGTTTTAGAAGCAAGTCTTAATGCGTCTGGTATTAATGCACCAGTAAATGAAACACCATTACCACTGGTTCTTTCTTCTATTGAATCTACTTTTAAAATACTTGTCATATATATATATTACCTTAATTATTCCTCATAAGCGTTTAATAGTTCCCATCCTGCTGTATTATCTGCTAAATGAGAATTTTCATTCCAAATATACTCTTCTCCATCATCTGGATATTCTAGTGGTGGTTCCCAAAGCCAAGTTTCTTCATTTAATATCCAGCTTGACCAAGGTTTTGGTGCAATAAAAACATCATTTTCTTCATCGTATGTAAAATGTTTTCCAGCAAAATTTCCTCTAAATGGAGTACCGCCTAATAAATGTTGATTACCATAAGTATTGTAAGAAGTTCTTTTACAAGTCATCCCTTTATAATCAGCATAAAACTCTTCCCAAGATGAAAATTCTTCTGGTAAATTTTCCAAATCATTTTCATTTCTACCCGGTATTACTTTTACTACTTTGTTGTCTTGATTTAAAAATGCGTAATGGCTCATGTTAACTCCAATAAACTGTTCCAGTTCCACTTAATATTTCTATGTATTTTTCACTTGAACCAACAGATTGTTCTCCACCATTAGTTACAGTTAAACCATTTGAGTAAGTAATACTAAAACTATCTGGGTATCTAAGTATAACTATTCCTTTTCCTCCTGCACCTGTATAAAATCCAGAAGCATAAGTACTAGAACCACCACCACCAGAACCTGTATTTTCTGTACCACTGGTAGCAGATAAAAATTCATTTTGACCACCATTGTTAACCGCACCGTCACCGCCACCACCATCTCCGCCTAGACCTCTCCAAGCACTATTACCAGCACTACTAGTGTATACACCACCACCACCGCCACCAGCACGAACAGTTGGTGTTCCTGTTATAGAAGAACTTAATCCATCTCCACCATTTCCAGCTTTACCGTTAACACCTGTTACACCATTAGCTCCAGCACCACCACCTCCGCCAGCATAATGCAAAGTAACATTTGAACCTGTACCACCATTGCCACCTTGACTTCCTGTTCCTCCAGAACCATTATGAGTAGCACCACCACCACCGCATCCACCATTTACACCTACATGATTTTGCCAGTTTCCACCAGCACCGCCACCTATAGCTGTGTAAGAACCAAAAATTGTATCGTTTCCAGAATTACCATTTGAAGCAAATTCAGAAGTACCACCACCATTTTGAGCAGCACCTCCTGCACCTATTTCTACTGTATAACTAGTACCAGAAGTTACTGTTATAGTTGAAGCTGTAGCAGTATTATCTCCACTTGATTCAGTACTGTAAGAATTGATATATCCTCCAGCACCTCCACCGCCACCATGTTGAGAGCCTCCACCAGCACCTCCACCTATTATTAAATACTGTAAGTCAAAACTAAAAGTATTAGGACTCATAGCAACCCAAGATGAACCATTGTATATATAAATAGTTCCCTCGTTTGTATTATAAACAGCATCTCCTTCAGCCATACCTGTTAATGCGTTCATTGCTGAAGTTGAAACATTTCTAAGTTTTATGTTTTCGTTAAGTACTACTTTATCATTAAAAGATACACCACTACCAGCAGTTCTTTCTTCTATGTTATTAACATTTAATGTACTCATTTATTCAATCATATCCCATTCTTGATTTTCTTCATCCCACAAATAATACTCACCATCATCTGGATAAGGAACTGGAGCTTCGTACTCATTAAGTTCATCGTTGTAAACCCAGCTAGGATGTAGCTTTGGCGGATGAAATACATCTTTATCTTCGTTGTATATAAAACCTTTTGCAGCGTATCTTCCTCTAAAGTTATCGTTGTAAGATGTTTGTTTCCAAACAGTGTTTTCTCCAAATAATCTTTGTAAGTAATTTACACCTTTTTCTTCGCTTTCTTCGTCACCTCTCATAATCATATCGTTATCAACGATGACTATTCTTAACACTGAATTGTTATTACCTAGTTCTGCAAAATGTGCCATTATGTCTGAAAAACTCCTGCTCCTGTATAAGTGACAACTGAGTAAAGACCATCAGTAGAAACTGTTCCGCCAGTTGTTGTTACTGTTAATCCTGATAAATCAGAAGTTAGATATCTTAAAATTACTACTCCACCGCTTCCATTACCACCATTTCCGTAGCCACCGCCACCGCCACCGCCACCAGAACCTCTGTTAGCTGGTGAAGCATTACTTCCATCACCCGAACCATTAACAGAACCAGAACCTCCTGTTCCTGTTCCACCTTGTGGGGTAACATTTAAAATATGACCAGCACCACCACCGTCAGCATAAACCAAAGAAGTTCCTGTTATAGAAGATGCTATACCATTACCACCAGCTCCACCTTGTGCAGCAGAACGACCAGATTGACCTGCTCCTCCTCCACCACCAGTACCGTTGCCAGAAGTTGTACCAGCACCGCCATCATTACCTTGATTTGTTGTACCAGAGCCAAAATTATTTCCTCTTGTGGAACCAGCACCACCACCAGAGCCACCATCTCCACCATAAATATTATCACCGCTTGCTCCAGAACCAGAGCCACCACCACCGCCACCATTTGCAGTAACAGAAAAATCACCAGTTATAGTTGAATCTCCACCAGCACCACCTCTAGTCCAGTTTGTAGTTCCACCAGCACCAGCAGCACCAACACTTATAGTCAAGGAAACTCCATTTGTATTAGCAAATGAATATGTGTCTGTGATTAATCCACCAGCACCACCACCAGCTGCGTCAGTATCACCACCGCCACCGCCACCAGCAACGACTAGATAATCCATATCAAAACCAGCTAAAGCTTGTGTTTTTCTCCATACTGTTCCATCGTGTACAAAAACTCTGTTTAAATCAGTATCATATACCATTTCACCAGCTGCTGGACTGCTTAATGCAGTCCTTTGTGCAGTAGTATATTGTTTTAATTTTAAAGATGAATTTAAAGATACACCATTAGCATTTGTATATTCTTCTAAAGTATCTACTCTTAATGTACTCATAATTTGATTCCGTAAACTCGTATGGTTCCGCTTAATATATTACCACTACTCATGTAAAATCTTATTCCAGACACTTGTGTATTATTTACTAAACAAGCATTATCTGAAGCGGCATAAATAGGGTTTGCAGCAGTATTCATAATGTAGTTATTCATTGTTCTAGTTAACTGACTACCACCACTGTTTGGAAAGAAATCTATTATTCCAGACATTGTTTCATCAACTAAATTACCTAATGTTAAAGCTGTTCTTGTATAATTTGTTTCGCTTGTATTACCATAAAAAGCGTTATCAGCAGTATTTAATCCCATTTTATAACCAGCTCTAAAGTAGGCTCCAGTTATATCTCCGGGTGTAGCTGTTCTGAAAACATATCCTAGATAAACATCATCTGTATCTGCTGCTAAATTATCTATGTAAATCTTATAAGAAATATATGTAGAAGTATCTACAAAGTTATCAAATGCTTTTTCTGAATCAGTATTGGCACTATAACTATCTAAAAGAACCATACTTCCACCAGCACTAGCAGCAATTTTACCGTCTTTAATTAATGCACCGTCAATAGTTACACCTTGACCAGAAGTTGTTTCTGCTATTGTATTAGTTTTTATAGTATTACCAGATAAAACTTCAATATTACTTGTAGTTTGACCTGCTAATGTATCTACATTTAATCTACTCATACTATCGCTAAGTTTCCTCCGCTAGCTATTGTTACAGTTCCTGTAATGTTTATTGGACCAGCTAACATTGCTCTGTCAGTTGCTCCAATAGACATTGAGGCTACACTATCTCCATTTATTATAAAACCATTTTCCATTCTTACACTTTCAATAGTAACACCAGAATCTGTAGTTTTTTCACTAATAGTATCAGTAGTAATAGAAGCACCAACACCTGCTGGTTTCCAAGAAGTAGCATTACTGTCATAATATTTAACTTCTTTATTATCTGAATCATATATTAAATCTCCATCAGCCATACCACTTAAAGCTGATATTTGTGCAGCAGTATATGACTTAATCTTTATAGGACTAAGTAATTCAATAGAACTTGAAGATTCTATCTCTATTTGGTCTACTTTTAATTTACCCATTATTCAATTAAATCCCATTGTTGTTCTTCTTCGTTCCAATTATAATTATTAATATCGTCTGGTCTAGGTATTGGAGGTTCCCATAACCAAGTTTCAGTATTTAAAACCCAACTATCATATTTTTTCGGAGAATAAAATACATCATTTTCTTCATCATAAATAAAACCTATACCTGCATAATTACCTCTAAGTGGTGTTCCACCTTCTGAGTGTGTATTACCCCAAGTATTATAAGAAGTTTGAATCCATTTACCCGGACTATCATCAACAAATGTATCAAAAAATTCTGGTTCAGCTTTTATAACTTTTACCACTTTACCGTCTACTACTTTTGCAAAAGAACCCATTATGACACCACATACCTTATTACTACTATACCAGAACCACCACTTGAACCACTGTTACCGGGGTGTGTACCACCTGCACCACCACCGCCAGTGTTAGCAGTTCCTGCTGAAGGAGTACCATCACTACCGGGGCTTGTAGCACCACCACCAGAACCACCAGCAATATTATTATTTACACTATTTTCATTACCACCAGCTCCTCCACCAGCATAATAAACATCTGTTCCGTCTGCATAATTATTTGTAAGTCCATTTCCACCTGTTCCACCTACAGTACCAGTAACGGTTTGTCCAGCAGCACCAGCACCTCCGCCACCTCCACCGCCACCACCAGAACCAGCTCCACCATCATTACCTTGTCCAGTTGTACCAGAACCTACACTACCAGAAATTTCAGCACCTTGTCTTCCACCTCCACTACCACCGCCTCCAGCGTTGTTAGCTGAACCAGCAGAACCACCTTGTCCACCACCAATTGCTGTATATCCAAATGCTGTTGTATCATCTCCCGGAGTAGATGCAGTACCGTTACCATCACTAGATGAACCTTTTGTTCCACCATTTCCAATAACTATTGTGTAGTTTTGTGCAGAAGTAGCAACACCAGATTGTACAAGCATTCCGCCTGCTCCACCACCACCAGCATTGTCAGTACCACCTGACCACCTCCAGCAACAAGTAGTATGTCTACAGTAGAACCAGAACCAGCTGATGTAACTTGAAAAGTACCAGAAGATGTAAATGTATGTGATTTATATTCTACGCCTCCATCAGTGTATGTCTGTACAACATCTCCTCCAGTTGCTTCAATACCTGTAGAAGCTTGTACAGCAAGAAAATCAGTACCATCATATATTTTTATTTCGTTGGTATCTTCATCATAAATCATTTCTCCTTCAGTCATACCTGTTAGTGCATCAATTTGAGAAGTAGTGTACTGTTTTAATTTTAATGAACCAGAAAGACTTATACTTCTTGAATCAGAAGTAATTGTTTGGTCGCCTAAATTTATAGAACTACCACTTAAATATAAATCTCTAAATTTATATGTAGTAGAACCTAAATCGTATGTCACATCTGTATCTGGAATAATTGATTGGTCTAAAGCTGATAAATTTAAACTAGAACCTACTTCTTCCCAAGCAGAGCCAGTATATACTTTTAATTTTGAAACATCTGTATCGAATATAATTTCTCCAGTAGATGGTGTAAGACCAGAAAGTTCAGAAGTTTGATAAGATTTAATTTTTAAAGGAGAACCCATAGTAACAGTATCATTTATAGTTACTGGGCTAGAAAATGTTATTTCATTAGCAGTAGATGTTTTAGATATTTCGTTAACTTCTATTTTACTCATATTGTACCTTCTGGTTTAAAATAATTTTCTGGGTCATAGGGACTATTAATAATATCCTCCAGAGATTTCTCTATTTCATTGTAGTCTATATTGTCGTTTTCCATTAGATTATTGCTAATACTCCTTCTACTGTTACTGTACCAGTAACTGTTATTGGTCCTGCTGAAACTGTACCAGTTCCTGCTGGAATTGTAATATCTGTAGCTGAAACAGTAGTTCTATGATTGAAGAAACCACCTGCGGTATTCATACTCATTGAGCCGTCTAATGAAGCTCTTAAACTACCATTTGCTGTAAATTCTATTGTTTCTGCTGTATTTGAGGTATCTACAGAAGTTGTATTATCTCCGTCTTTAATCTTAGTAGAATCAACTGTTCCCCAAGAAATGTTTCCAGAACCATCTGTTGTTAATGCTTGATTAGCTGAACCAGCAGAACCAGAAATTGTAAGTTTTCCAGAACTTATATCAACTGTACCAGCGTTATCAACTTTAATTCTTTGAGTGCTATCTGTATAAACTTGTATTGTGTTATTTGTATTAGTTGTGCTTATAGATGTACTACCATCTTCATCTCTTATTATGTCTTGGAAAGTTGTAGGTGCTACTAAAGCAATGTTGTCTTGAGTTCCTGTGTAATCAAAGAAATCTACTTCAGTAGTAATTTCAATATCGTCTTGATTTCCTAAATAATCGAAGAAAGGAAGTAATCCATCTTCAATTTGAATATAGTCCTTAGCACCTGTTACAAGAACAAAGTCTAATGATGTGGCGGAACCACCACCAACTGAACCCGGCTCCCAAGTACTGTTAGAAGAATCCCAAACTAATGCTTGACCATCTTGAGGTGTGATTGATGTAGTATCAACATCACTTAAATCATTTATTGATACAGAACCTAAATCTATATCTATTTCATTATTAGCAGTATCGTCTGTAACTGTAATTTTTGCAGAACCTGCATTAATATTTTTTAACTCAAAATCTTCAGCAGTTTTTTGTTTGAATACTCCAACACCAGCAGTACCTACATTAGATACGGTGTTTACTTCTCCAGAACCAGAAAGTCCAGATAATGAAGAAAGTACAAAAGCACCAGCAGTATTATCCCAAGAAATAACTTTTTGGTCATCTCCAGCACCTAATGAAGCAGAAATGCTTGTGTTATTTAAATCTTGTATGTCAGCAGCAGCTATTCTTGCATCTGCTCTAGCGTTTGTAAAGTATTGATTAGTTCCTTCAGTTAAGTCAGAAGTAGATTTACCACTAAAGTCTGTGTCAAATAATGAAGATGAGTAATAAAGATTTGTTGAACCTTGAGTTAAATCATCTGTATCAAAGTTTGAAATGTCAGATACTTGACCTGTTACATTACCTGTGACATTACCTGTAACATTTCCTGTTAAGTTAGCTGTTACAGTAGCGAAAGTTACATTATCTGTTGTGCCAACTGATTGACCTATTGATATAGAACCAGAGCTATATGTAACACCAGTTCCACCAGAGAGATAGTTATCTACTTCTGTAGGAACAGTAGATGTAATCCAAGTATTTGTTCCAGCATTATATTTAAGTATTGCACCAGATGAAGAACCTGTAATATCTACATCATAAATATCATCAAGTCTTAAATATGCTGTAAGGTTTATATCATCTTGAACATCGTTATAGTCATAGAAAGTAATCTTGTTGTCACTAAATTGAATGTCATCTTCTGTGTCGTCATAATATAAGAAATCAATTTTTCCGCCACTTAAATCTATATTGTCAGTTGTATTGTCATAGTGTGTAAAGGTAAGTATTCCTTCTGCACCACCACCAGTTAAAGAAACTGTACCCGGTACCCAGTTACTTCCATCCCAAACTAATGCTTGATTTGTTGTAGGAGAAGTAGTTGTAGTATCTACATCTGTTAAGTCATCAATACTCTTAGCTGCAAAATCAGTATCAAAGTATGTTGAGAAATCTGTAATTGCTAACTTAGCTGCAATACTATTTGTAACAGTTGTAGAGAAGTTTGCATCATCTCCTAAAGCAGCTGCTAATTCATTTAAAGTATCTAGTGTTGATGGAGCAGAATCAACTAAGTTTGAAACAGCTGTGTCAACATAACTTTCTGTTGCATAGCTATTTGTAGTAAGGTAAGTTCCAACCCTTGCATCTGTGTAGTAAAAATTAGTTGTACCTTCTGTTAGGTCATCAGTATCTTTTCCACTAAAATCTGTATTAAATAATGTAGAAGAATAATAAAGGTTAGTAGAACCTTCTGTTAAATTATCAGTTGTTTTTGTAGATAATTGTGTATCAAAAGTTGTATTAAAGCTAGCAGTAACTGCTTGATTAGAAGCATTACCTATAAATATATCTCCATTATCTAAGTTAGGTACTGCATTACTTCTACCTGCACCTTGTACAAATATTGCACCATCTGTAGCATGGCTTCTTGTTACCTTTGCAATTTTTTGAAGTAAAGCACTTTCTCCTGTAGGAGGAGTGTTAACTAAAGTTCCAGAAGTTGATACATAAAGAGAATCTCCAACTGAGAATGAGGAAGTGTCTAAACCTACAAATTTACCAAAAGTTAATATTGATACTGCTGCGTTATTATTAGCTGAAGCAGTTGTTATACCAATTGCTGGCATTGTTCCAGAACCATCTGCGTCTGCTATTTCTACTGTAAATTCTGTACCAGAAGATGCTTGTCCAGAGATATAAACTGGTTTTCCAGCAGCTATAGTTGAACCACTTTCATTTTTACCAGTGATATTAACTG
>Ga0255761_10001325_pt1 | contig 22867 bp, 11 predicted proteins | sample 071ome_29_FD_179961 | JGI IMG/M metagenome (GOLD analysis project Ga0255761, IMG submission 179961) | Coastal salt marsh microbial communities from the Groves Creek Marsh, Skidaway Island, Georgia - 071407BT metaG (version 2) | ecosystem: Environmental > Aquatic > Marine > Intertidal zone >... | reverse complement strand
GAAGAGAGAGTCAGGATTTTGATGGGCCTTCAAAACAGCTAGGACTGCCCATATGAAAAGAGTCAATGACTTCTGTCTTACGGGCGTTTTGTTCATTTTAGGTGTTTGTGCTCTCAGCCAGCCCATCCATGCGGCGATCTTTAAGGTGACTACCAGTGAAGAGCTCCAAGCTGCTTTGAGTACTGCAGCAACCAATGGCGGGGACGATGAAATCCTTCTAGCTCCGGGCACTTACTTTGGAAGTTTTAAGTATTTCTCAGAGGAGGATTTTGCGCTCAAAATCGCCTCAGAATCAGAGAGCGACTCCGCAATTATCGACGCTCAAAACCGAAATTTTGGGTTCTACATCGAGGGAAATAAGACCCGAACTAATGTCGCTCTTTCTAATCTGGTAATAAGGAATAGCTTTAGCGCAGCGCAAGGGGGTGGACTCTTAACTCGATCGCTTTATGGCTCACTGTTATTGGACCAAATCGTCCTCGAGGGTAATACAGCAAGAGGCGGGGGCGGTTTCTATGCAGAGAACATAGGCAAATTGATTCTCAACCGCTCGATTCTTAGAAACAATCTCGCGGCCTACTTCAACCCGGATGGATCTGAAGCATCAACGACTGATGGCGGAGGTGCGTATTTGCGAAACGTAGCTGAGATCGATATCAGGTCGAGTACCTTTGAGGAAAACCGAGGCTACACTGGCGGAGCACTAACAATAACAAACTCTAATTTGGAGATGCCTTGGGCCTCCACTCGAATTATCAGTGTGAGGGGTTCGGAATTTCGTCGGAATGACTCAGGAATTTTGTTTAGCTTGTCTGTACAGGGTTCAGGGATTTCCGGATTAACTATCGAGGGGAACTACTTCACCAAGAACGTGGAACGAACTAATGGCTTGCTCCGGATCGATGCTTACGCAACGCCAGTCAATCTAGCCTCCAATGTATTTGTCGACAACGAGTGCCGGGCGATTGCGATGCGTGTGACACTCGACGGCCCTACCAATGCGGCCAACGAATTATTGGTTGAGAAAAATACATTCGCCAAGAATTCCGATTGTAAATGGTTCTATCTCCAGAGTTCGAGCGATCGGTCGAACCATCGTGCGATGATCAGGAGCAACCTGTTGCAAGGAAACGTTCTTGGATTCAGAGCAGATCGGTCGGGGTTTGAAAAGCTCTCATTGCTAAACAATACCTTTGTTGGCTTTGATGAGCCGTCATATGCCTCCTTTGGATCCGATTTTGAAATGACACTAGCGAATAACGTCTTTTATTCGCCAATCTATGAAACTGGCTTTGAACTGAGGGGTGTTCTTAAAAAGGGAATCCTGAAAAACAACATCTATCAGAAAATTACTGGGTATTGGGATGTTGATGAGGGCAACCAAACAGTCGACCCAAGATTTTTTGATGTCGAAGGAAGCGATTTTCATCTAAGTCCAGATTCACCCGCAATCGATGCGGGCGACAATTCCTTCGTTTCAGAAACGAATGCAACCGATCTTGATGGCAATCCAAGAATCGGGAATTCATTAGTGGACATTGGGGCGTACGAGAGAGAAACCTCGAGCTTACACCCGGCGGACATTAATGGTGATCAAACGATTTCTCAGACCGAATTCGATAATTACAACGCCGCCTGGCGAACCAACGAGCTATGGACTGTTGCTCCGGAGGTTATTCCTGTCGACTTTGTGACTCGCGCAGGTTTTCTGCTTCAGAAAGGTGGGACCTATAAGAATATAGGGGTTGGCAAGCCCCAAACGTGGGTGCCTGTTAATGATTAATGCTCTAATACAATTGCTGTCTCGAGCTGTCGCTGGTTTCGCGCTATCGATGGTAATTATCAGTGCGCTCATTCCCGCGGCTAGTGCAGCTCAGAGGCAGGTTGACGCATCGAGTTGCTCGCCTTCGGTTTCGCTTTCAGTGACGCCCCCATCAGAAGTAACCACCTGGGCACTCGAGGAATCGATTGGTCGATTAACGCCATCTAACATCTCCGGTAACGGCGTCTGGGTTGAGACTGAGGGCGTAATTCGTTGGGGGGCTGACTTAGACCCATTGACCGCAACACTTAGCTACGACCTGTCTGGCAGTGACGGCAGTTACCGTATCTCGGGTGATGAGTCCTTGGATGGGAAGTCGACAGCGATCGGCGAAGATCAGGTGATATTGAGTTGTGAATCTGAGTCGGCACCAGGAACGGTCGCAACGCCTTCTTTATCTCAGCCATCAGGTACCAGAGTCCCAGTAGCAGTCTCGATTACGACTGGGACCGCAGGCGCCACGATTTACTACACGCTGGACGGTTCGAAGCCAACAGCCTCGTCAGCCGTTTATTCGGGAACATTAAACCTAACCGAGGCGACCTACCTGAAAGCGATCGCCGTCAAAGATGGGATGCTGACGAGTGAGGTGGTGAGCGCCTATTACGCAGGGCCCCAAAGAATATTGACGGACCTTCTCTCACAGACTCTCGTTGGGGGCGTGTGTGAGCCCGTTGTAACCATCGACGTCACGCCAGTTGCGACCATTGAAACCTATGGTGTTGAGACCCCGATCCCTCGAGGCATGTTGCCAACTGAAATTTCTGATAACGGCGTTTGGGATGGTGATGCGCAGAAAGTGAAGTGGGGTGCGTTCGAAGACAGTCAAGCCCGCTCGCTGACTTTCAAGCTCGAAGGGCCTGATGGAATTTACACCATTCAGAGTATTGCGAGCTTTGATGGGTTTGATGAGCTGGTGGGTGGCGAAACACAGGTAGAGCAGGACTGCATTCCTCCAATGGCAGAGGCGCCGAAGTTCGATCCACCGAAAGGGCGAGTCCCTGTGACCGTGGGGATGTCGAGCGCAACGGAGGGGGCAACCATTCGCTACACGCTCGATGGGTCTGATCCCACCTCAAGTTCAACCCAATACGAGTCGCCAATCACGATAGACGAACCTTTAACGTTGAAAGCTCGTGCGTTCAAAGATGGACTTGAACCCTCAGAGGTCACGAAGTCCGAGTATTTAACTGGAACACGACCAAAAGCCATTATTGTCGCTGGCGGTGGGCCATATGAAGGTAATGTCCTCTGGACGGCAACGTTGAAGGTTAGTCAGTACGCCTACAACGCGCTGATGTACCAGGGTTACTCGAAGGATGATATCTGGCTTATCAGCCCTGTGTCTGACGTGGATTTCGATGGTAACGGAGAGCTGGATGATGTCGATGCCGACGCCACTTCAGCGAACCTCGAGTACGCGATAACTGAGTGGGCAAAAAATGCCTCAGATTTGATTGTTTATCTCACTGATCACGGCGGTGATGGTGAATTTGTACTGAACAACCTTGGTACCCAACCGGATCTGGTTAGTGTTGGTTCTCTTGATGCCTGGTTTGATGCATTGCAAAGCGAGAGTGAGGCGCGAATTACCTTCATTTACGATGCCTGCCAGTCCGGTACCTTTGTGGAAGGCTTGCTTCCTCCCGAGGGTCGAGACCGGATTGTACTCACCTCAGCGAGCAATGAGGCGGCGCTTTTCCTTGAGCGAGGTGTGCTCTCATTCAGCTATCAGTTTTGGGCAGCGGTCTTCTATAAAGGCCAGTTTTACGATGCCTATCTTGCCGCCAGAAACTTGGTTAAAGAAGATCAGCGACCTCTCTTGGATGCCAATGGCAATGGGATCGCTAATGAGAAAGCTGATTTCGCGCTCATACAAAACATTACTATTGGTCGGGGCGCGGTCGCTGCCTCTGTGCCTCCAGAGTTAAATGATGTCTCGCCAACTCAGACATTAAATGGTGAGACTTCCGCGACAATCACGGTGGGCAGCATTACGGCTCTAAATCCCATCACACGAGTATGGGCAGTGGTGGTCCCTCCTAACTCACGATCACGATCGGCCGATGAGCCTGTGACCGAATTGCCGACCTTTGAGCTGAGTGATCCAGAAGGTGACGGGAGCTACAGCGCGACCTACAGCGACTTCACCAAAAATGGCACTTACAAGATTCAGCTCTATGCTCGAGACAACCAGGGTGTCATTGCCATCCCTGTCTACACTGAGGTGATCCAGGCTCAGGGTGAAATCGTGCCTAACGATGCACCAGAGGCAATAGGCGCTTCCTACAGCATCGAGGAAGACGAGACGCTAGAGGGTACATTGCAGGCGAGTGATGCCAATGGTGATTTGCTGACCTTCGCGGTTGTCTCTGACGGCGAGCGCGGTACGGTGACGCTGGTCGATTTGCAAACGGGTGAATTTAGATATCGACCCCACGCGAACGAGAGTGGGACTGATCAATTCACTTTCCTCGTTAATGATGGCAATGCGGACTCAGCGGAGACCGTAATCAGCATCACCATCAGCGCCAAAGAGGATTTACCTGAAGCCAGAGATGCGCGATTTACGATCGATCCGGGAGAATCTATTGAGGGCACCCTGCCAGGATTGGATGGTGATGGGGATCCATTGACCTATGCGATCCTCGATGCACCCTCTGCAGGCACATTGACGCTTATCGATTCAAGCACAGGCGCGTTCACCTTTGATTCGGCGGGCGCGATAGGAAAGGTATCGTTCACGTATAGCGTGTCTGACGGTAAAGCGACGAGCGATCCTGGATTGATCGAGATTGAGATTAACCGAGGCTTCAACACTGCGCCCGTAGCGAACCAGTGCTTCATTACAGTAGAGGAAGACAGCGTTGCGGAATATAACTTGGGCGCGACGGATGCCGATGGAGACCCCGTCACGTTCAAGCTGATTGGACAAGCAGCCAACGGTTTGGTTGAGGTTGCCGAAAATGGGGTTGTTTCGTACACGCCCAAGCAAGATTTCTTCGGATCAGACACATTCAGCTTTGGTGTTTCTGATGGCATTGAATCCGGTGAAGCGGGCAAGTGCGAGATCACCGTCAATGCGGTGAACGATGCGCCGATCGCTGACGGCCTATCAATCAGCGTGACCGAGGCGTCAGGGGTCTCTGCGACGCTCGTGGGCTCAGATATCGATAGTGTTGATCTCTCTTTCGAAATAGTCGACCAGCCGCTGCTTGGTTCTGTGTCGTTGACTAACGGCTCAACGGGGGCTTTTCTTTATTCACCGAATTCCACTGAGAACGGCTCGGATAGCTTTACCTACCGCGTCAGTGATGGAGACAAGCAGTCTGAAGTGGGAACCGTCCAGGTCGCGCTCAGGCTGCCGCAGGCGGAGATGAATCGAACTGTGAATGATGGGGTCTGTCTTGCCGACGTCATCATCGATGTCACGCCGGTGCCAACGGTCAAAGCCTATGCAGTCGTTGAAACCCTGCCACCAGGCGTTGTGCCAGAAACGATCTCCGGCAATGGTATTTGGGAGGCAGACACCAACAGTATTCGATGGGGCACGTTTAAAGATAACCAAGTGAGAAGGCTGACTTACAGCTTTACGGCAGATGATGGCGCTCAGAGCATTGCTGGTCTGGGTAGTTTCGATGGCTGGGATCAAACAATTCCCGGTAAACAGATCGTGGAGATCAACTGTGCCGGATCGAGAGTTGAGGCACCAGTGATATCGCCAGAAAGTGGGACGCGAGTTCCCCTCGAGATGACTATAACGTCTGGAACAGAAGGCGCTGCCATCTACTTCACGCTCGATGGTTCAGAACCGACTGAAAATGCAACTCGGTACGAATCGCCCATCCAGATCGATAGTCCGGCTGGAGTCAGGGCGCGAGCTTACAAGGACGGTCTCTACCGCAGTCAGGAGGCGAGAGCGAAATTCCGAGCACAGTACGCTCAGAAGGCGCTTTTCGTAGTCGGTGGACCCATCGGCAACGGTAACAACCTCTGGCCATCAACACTGCGTGCGGCCGAGCATGGCTATCGCGCGCTGTTGTATCAAGGGTTTGAGAAAGACGAGATTCAGTTGCTGGCTCCATCTTTAGAGCTCGATTTTGATGGCAATGATGATTTTGATGATGTCGATGGTATCGCCTCTGCAATTGAAATCGAGCAAAGTTTTTCTGGCTGGGCGAAAGATGCATCTGAGTTGGTCGTCTATGTTATTGGTCACGGGGGTCAAAATAAGTTTCAGATCAACCAAGGTGGCGAGCTGCTGGAGGCTTCGAGTCTTGCGGCATGGCTGGATCGATTCCAACAAGAAACAGGCCGTCGGGTCACTCTGATTTACGATGCCTGTCGGTCAGGAAGCTTCCTAGGCACCGAAGTCGTAACCGCGGCCTACGATAGAGTCATCGTTACTTCATCCTCTGGAGACCAGCCTGCTTGGTTTATCGATCAAGGTCGTATTTCGTTCTCGTACCAGTTTTGGTCAGCCGTCTTCGGTAAAGCCAATATCTATGAGGCTTACAGACAGTCTAAGGGTGTCATGCGCGGGTATCAGCAGGCATTGATTGATGCCAACGGCAATGGCATCGCCAATGAGAAGGCTGACTATCTTGCAGCGTCTGATCTGAAGCTCGGAAGAGGCGCTGTGTCTGCCGCATTTGAGCCGCAAATCATCGGCGTGAGCCTGCCGCAAAGTATTGGTAATGGCAGCGTGGCGACGGTTTCGGTGGATGAAGTGTCTTCGATTAACGAGCTATCGCGGGTCTGGGCAGTCGTTCTACCCCCTGGGTATGACAATGCTGATCCTGATGCGCCTGTGCTTGAAGCGACAGAAGTCGATCTGTCTCCGACCGGTGGTAAAGCCTATTCGGTGACGTTTGATGCTTTCTCCAGTGAGGGTGTTTATCAAGTCATCGTGTACGCGAAAGATGATCAAGGCTTGATTAGTGCACCAGCGTTCACTGCGGTCTCAAAAGGCTCTGCCGAGTTGTCAGGAGACACCGACGGCGATGGGGTAGCCGACGGTGCTGATCTTTGCCCGGCTGTCTTTGATGATCAAAGCGACTTGGATGGTGACGGCAGAGGGGATGCCTGTGACTCAGATGATGATAACGATGGCGCCGAGGATGCTAGCGACGCCTTCCCTCAAGATGCAGGCGAGCAATTGGATACCGACGGTGATGGCATCGGTAACAACCAGGATAACGATGATGACGGAGATGGTGTCCTCGACGCTGAGGATCCTGATCCCCTGAATGGAAACGTGACGCAAGCGGCGAGAGATCAGGACGAGGATGGTATTGCCGATGGGTTTGATAATTGCGTTGCGGTCGCGAACGCGGATCAGCTTGATAATGAAGGTGACGGTATTGGTGATGTCTGTGATAACGACGACGACAACGATGGGATTGCCGACGCGGATGACCAAAACCCATTCACGCCAGATGGCACCTTGGTTCAGGACACCGACGAAGATGGCGTGCCTGATGATCGAGATGCGTTTCCTGAGGATCCTTCAGAAAGCCTAGACACAGATTCAGATGGTGTGGGTAACAATCAAGATGACGACGATGATGGAGATGGTATTCCTGATTCGAAAGACGGGTATGCCTTGATCAGTCTGGATGGAAGGACAGACACCGATGGTGATGGTTTCCCAGATGATTGTGACGCAGGTTGTCTAGAAACCGGAATGACCTCCGATGCCGATGACGACAACGATGGTGTTGCTGACTCCGTCGATGATTTCCCGCTGGATGCCTCTGAATCCAAAGACTCCGATGGAGACCAGCTGGGAGATAACGCGGATAACTGTCCGTTTGATGCGAATTCGGATCAAGCTAATAACGATCTTGATGAGCCGGGAGATGCTTGCGACCTAGATGATGACAACGATGGTTTCAGCGATGACGAGGAGGCGATTGATGGCACGGATCCCTTCAGTAGTCTCTCATGCCGAGAGGGTTGCTTCAGCTTTGACATCGACGAAAACAAAGAGGCTAAAGCGTTATCTGATGGTCTCTTGGTGATCCGTCATCTCTTCGGATTCTCCGGTAGTTCGCTAGTCAGTGGCGCTACTTCGCAAGAGGGCTCTAGGACGTCTGCTGAGGAGATTTCAGGCTATCTGAGCGAAGCCGATTCGCAGCTCGATATCGATGGTGATGGAGAATCAAAAGCACTCACTGACGGTCTACTCCTGATCAGGTACCTATTCGGGTTTACTGGAGATTCGCTTACTGCGGGGGCTGTGGGCGAGGGGGCCGAACGGAATACGTCTGAGGAAATCGAAGCGTATATCTCCGAGAGGTTGCCTTCGCAATGATGAAAGAGGCTATAGAGATGGCTGGGCTGATTTCTTTAAGGCGTCTGGTGGCCGCATTAGAATTTTGGAAAGACATCTTGCTTAACAAGATGGGAGGAAAGTCAGATGAATAGAGAGTTCAAACCCAACATAGGGATAGCGCTTCTCTTTACGAGTCTTACATTGTTCGGAGCGAACGCGTCAGCTGTGACATTCAACGTGTCAAATGCTGATGAGTTTCAAGCTGCGCTGACGACAGCCGGTAGTAACGGTGGCGATGATGAGATTGTTCTGGCCCCTGGCACTTACGGTGGGAATTTCAAATACACAGCAGGTGAGAGTGCTGCCCTCAATATACGAGCAGGCGGTGACGGTGAAGAAAGAGCGGTACTCGACGGCGAATTCAGAGCCTACGTTCTAAAGATAGTTCCAGGGTGTTATCGAGTCGATTTGTCTCTTGAGCGTATGGATATTATCAACGGCAAGAGTGAAGAGGCAGGAGGGGGATTGGCCTTTGTCTCTGAGGACGGCGCGTTCACCGCGATTTCGGAATGTGATTCACAATCAACTCAGACTCAGGGTGAACAGGGGAGCAAGAGCTCTCTGACTTTGAAGAAGGTTGTCTTTGAGAATAATTACGCGAAAGACGGTGCTGGCGTTAAAGCCAATGGATTGTCTTTAACCGATATTTCGGAAACGACGTTTTTGGGAAATGGCTACTATGTCAATCCGAGCATTACTGAAAATAATCCGGGAGGAAGCGGCTCAGCTCATCTTGGTTTACAAGCTGATCAGTTGATCTTTCGATCAAATTTTATAGGCGCAGTTGGATTGCCTTATGGAGGGAACATCCCCTCTGCAGGTTCAAATTTATTTAGTCAAGCGGTCTCGCTCACCAGTTCTGGGGGAGCGACAACCGTGGAGCAGTGTGAATTAAAATCGATTATTGAGGATAACAGGTTTGAGGGTATTTCCACGGCGATTGTGGCAAGCGACGGCTTAGGAGAAACCTACAACCAGGAAGTAATACCTTACCGAGATCCAATATCCCTTGGTGGCGGAGCATGTACGGACGTGCTGAACAATAAATTCCAAAATATAAAAGGCGCTACATTGAGTCTGAGTGTTGGGACACTAAAGGGTAACGTATTTGAGAATTTGAGCTTGATTCAAGGCATTTCGATCTCTGGGTTAAACTTGGACATCGACAGTAATTCGTTTAGAAGGGTCGACTTAATTGGGGACAGCGAGTCTTGGGGAATGTCGCTTGGCTATAAAGCTGAAGGATCAGTGATTTCCGTTAGTCTCGAAGACGCATTTATCAGCAGCACCTCCAGTGCAGGACGTATTTCACGTAATGTGTTCTCGAATATGAAGGGTAACCTCGAGATTAAGGGTTCTGGCTCGCTATCCGGTAACGTCTTTTTCAATGTCAGAGATCGCTGCACCGTGACGATGAGCGGGTCTGATCTTGAAATCAGAAATAACTCGGTTGGGCGATCGAGTGAATCTGGATTCTGTATCTCGGTCAGTGAACTTCCCAACGCCGAAGTTGAAGTGGTCAACAATATTGTTTGGCCTTTACCCAATACGAGTGGTGGAACCGATATAGAGAGAATCGGATACGGTTTACAGTCGACACTCAAGAACAACATCTATCAGACTGCCTCGGAGTTATGGGATGTCTCTGAGGGGAATATCCAGGCAGATCCGGGCTTTTTTGACACGGAGGCAGGAGACCTCCACGTGGTCGAGGGCTCCATCGCTATCAACGCCGGTATTGAAGACGGTTTCTTTAGTTCAAGTGATTTGGATATCGATGGGAATGTGAGAGTGTTAGACGGAGCAATTGATATTGGTGCATTCGAACGTTCGGCTGCCGCGCTCCATCCCGCAGACACTAACGGAGATAGCTCGATATCCAGCGCTGAGTTTGAGGCTTACAACTCCGCTTGGAGAAATAACGAGATCTGGTCGGTGGCCCCCGAAACGATTCCGGTTGATTTCGTGACCCGAGCAGGCTACCTGTTACAAAAGGGCGGGGCGTACAAAAACATTGGAGTGGGTAAACCTGCAACGTGGGTTCCAATCGATGAATAGTGGCGCATCTTTGTTGAGAACTTGTACTCAAGTTCTTCTCTTTATATCTCCCTCTTTCCTATGGCCTCAGCAAATATTTGCTACGGTTTTTACCGTTAGTAATTCTGAGGAGTTTCAAGCTGCGCTGAGTGCTGCCGCGGATAACGGCGGTGATGACAGAATTGAGCTGAGCGAGGGAGTGTTTACCGGTAATTTCCGAATGCTTAGCGAAGAGGCTCAAGTAATAGAAATTGTGGGGCAGGGTCCCGCGAGGACGATATTGGATGGAGGACTTAGAGCGTTTGTCTTGGAGCTGAATATGAACAGCAAGCGCAATTCAGAAGTTCGAGTCTCGGGTTTATCTATAGAAAATGGATACGCCGACGGCGCCGGCGCTGGACTCTCAATCTTGGCAGGAAACGGTTACCTAGGAGAGGATATTCTGCGTGTAGCTATCGACAACGTTTCTTTTAAAGAAAATCAAATCTCAACTTCGACAGCCTATGGTGCTGCTTTGGTGGTGAAGGATGCCTTTATAGAGCTCAGCGACTTCGAGATGTTGGCAAATCGTGGCGGTAGTACTTTTTGGTGTGAAGGCTGTATTTCCCTGATTCGCAGAGGGAGGTTTCTGGAGAATGATGTGTCGAAGGAAGTTCTTCACAACGGGCTGGTTGGGAAATTGGAGCTTGAAGAAGTAGAAATTGATTTTCGGCCTAGCTCGCTCGGAAATACTGCGATTGACTATGGCAGTTCGAAGTGTTGCGAGTCTACAAGTCTTCCTCGCGACGGAGATTTTAAGGAGTTCATAATTCAACGCTCGAGAATTAAGGTCAGGGCAAAAGAAAGTTTGCTCTCTGCTCGTGATGTAAGAAGCGCAGTGATTAGAGGTAATCGAATCGAGTGGAAAATTGATGCTGGTCAATACTTAGGCGGGAGCTCGCAGCTAGGAATCGTAATAGATGGGGGCGGAACAGACACAACGATAACCGTCGAGAACAACCACTTCCTGCAAGAGGCGCAAGCTTGTTTGCGCAAGTCTCCAGGAGCCAGGGTCCTTCAGGTGGAAGGAAGTGGTAATGGGTCGGTTGTGTTGCTGTCCAACCTTTTTCAGGATAACTGGGAAACAAATTCATGCTCGTTTTTACAACCGATAATGACGCTCAGTCGGTTCACCGACACATTGGTTGCAAACAACACGTTTATAACTGGTTATGAGAAAGATTTATCTGAGAACACAAGGCTTTTGAGTTATGAAGCTGCCGACAACGGATCGGAATCAACGCTAACTTTTGCTAACAATGCAATTCAGCACCAGAAGTCCGAGGATGGCGTGCCTAGGCTGTTCTCGATCGGGAGCCGACCTTTGAAGTCGGTTTTCGCAAATAATATTTACTCTGGGGAAATTGGATACTGGGATCAGGAATCAGAGAACATCGAGGGAAATCCCTTGTTTTTTGATCCCGAAGGCGGGGACTTTCATCTAGGAGCCGAATCAGTAGGCATCAATCAGGGCAGTAACAATTATGTGAGTTCCACATCTGCACTAGATCTTGATGGCAATCCTAGAGTTCTCGATGGCACCGTCGATATAGGTGCTTACGAAAGGTCGACTGCGGATTTGCATCCAGCCGACGCCAACGGTGACGGTGCGATCTCCCAGGCGGAATTCGAAGAATATAATTATGCTTGGCGATTTAACGAGGACTGGCCGGTAGATCCAAAGGTTATACCCGTCGACTATGTAACGCGAGCGGGCTATTTGCTCCAAAAAGGCGGCGCATACAAGAACATTGGTGTTGGTAAGCCTGCTACTTGGGTACCCGTTAACGAATAGTTGATCGATTTCGGGTAAATATATCTGTCTTACGGGAAAAAAACTTGAAGCCTTCGCTAAGTCTCTTACGGGATGTATTCATGCAAATCTAAAACCGATTGATTAAGCTGGAGTCCTCCGAGAACGTATTTCGATCTAAATTATGTCGCCATGATTGGCATCAACAAAAGGAATTGAATTGAGATTTTAGGATCAGGGGTATCGGTAAGGGTATCAAAAAAATATCAATAACCATATTGTATAAAAATCATATAGTTACATATGTAAATCAATTCCTTTCGTCCCGACCATTTCTTTTATCAGTGATCAAGTAACACTCCGTTAGACTTCAAGTAGCATTCCGTTAAACTTAAGGGTGCCTGGCTGATTACCCGCTGCCGGCGGCTAGGCCCTTTTAGAATCAGTTACTTCTGCAGGGCTGACCATCTTACCTATCTGATTGGGGTCTGATTCGATCAAGAATAGGAAGTCAGGCTTTCAAAGCCCTTCTCGACCAAATTGACGTATCCTACTCGCGTTTAACAAAAGGTTGGCAGAACTCACGTTCCTCAAAACGCGCTTGATCAAACGACTATTCCATCCTGATACCCCATTCAACCCGGCTAAAACTCCCTTTTTCTATGGCTGGGTGATATGGCTCTTGTCGACCCTTGGGTTCCTCATGAGTGTGCCCGGGCAGACCATGGGTATGGCCGTTTTCACAGACCCGTTCATTGAGGCCTTTGGACTTACACGCACAGAGCTCTCTCTGGCCTACCTCTTTGGAACGGTTTCATCGTCGTTCTTTCTGACAACGGCCGGGCGATGGTTTGACAGGTTGGGCGGCCGCCTCATGGTGACGGCATCAAGCATTGCGCTGGGCGCGATGGTGGTTTTCATCAGCGTCACTGACCAAGTGGCGCACTTGTTGTGTACCGGCTTCGCCCCGTTTGCATTGATTTTTATCGGCTATTTTGGGGTGCGATTTTTCGGGCAAGGCGTGCTGACCAGCTGCTCACGAAATGTGCTGATGCCCTGGTTTGTTCGTCGACGTGGGCTGGTGGCGGGTGTTCGAGGGGTCTTCGTTTCGATCGGTTTCTCGCTCGCGCCGCTAGTGCTTGCTTGGTTGATCGCAATATTTGGCTGGCGTGAGGCGCTCTGGGTGCTTGCCGCCATTGTCGGTTTAATCTTCCCAGTACTGACTTATCTTTTTTTGCGTGACTCACCTGCCAGTGTAGGGCTTGTCGCCGACGGTGATGGCTCGGACGCCAAGGCTGCACCGCAGGAGGCGCCGAGTAAGACGCTGCAAGAAGCTAGGCGGTCGCCTATCCTATGGTTGTATACAAGCTCGCTCGCCATTCATGCACTCTTTGGCACCGCGCTGACCTTCCACGTGGTGTCGATATTTTTAGAAGCCGGTCGCGATGCTAGTGAAGCGTTTGGTTACTTTTTGCCCGCTGCGGTGTTCTCTACCAGCGTGAATCTGCTGGCAAGTAGTGTGGTGGATCGATATCCGCTGAAACCCTTCCTGCTCTTTATGTTGATGGCCTTTACCTTAGGAGCAGTTGGCCTTCTGAATCTAGAGCGCACTTGGGGTTACTGGATGCTCGCCGCAGGCTTTGGTGCCGGCGGTGGATTGTGGGGTGTCATTTCAAATCTTGCGTTTATCCGTTTTTTTGGCCCTAATCATTTGGGTGAGGTGAGTGGCTTTAATACCTCGGTAACGGTTTTTGCGAGTGCAATAGGTCCGGCCGCTTTCAGTCTGGCGCTGGATATCTTTGGCGCTTACCACGCCGCGGTTTACGCTTGCATTGTTGTACTGGTAATCCTTCTTGTTGCCGCGGCGTGGCTCGATCAGGCTGAGCCAGCGGCCTCTGCTTCCTCTGCCTGAGAAGCTTGAGCCAACTCTACACACCCTATTGTCTATTTCATCGGTCGCCATTTCTCCCTAAGGCGATCCAGTACTCACGACTCACCGCTACTTGCTTATGCCTGCACCCTCGACGCATGAATTTCTTCAATTCGTGGAAATAGGCCCAGAATTTGCACTCGAGAAGTAGGGAAAAGAGGAGGGAAAGGAAGATTAGGCAGTAGCCGCTCGAGGCACTCGGTAGAGTGTCGGGTGGCGTGAAACAAGGTAACGCTTAGCGTGAAGAGTTTAGGGTCCAAAAATCAGTACCAGTGTAGCGTGTTTAGCAGTGGTAACGGTTTAAATGCATCAGACAAGGAGGTCGATGAATGAATCAGTTGTTGAAGAGTCCATGGCAACCCCATCAAGCAGAAAAAGAACCTGGCAATACCAACCTTTCCTTTTTTCTTTACTTAGGCTTTGGCAATCGCTGCGGCTCGTTAAAGGAGCGAAATCTTGCACCAAAGTTGGCGGCCACGTCCGATTTTGGGGCGATGTTTTGAATACCACAACGATCTCATCGTTGGGGCAGACCCGCCTTTTAATCAGCACCGATCTCGATGGCTCACTTTTGGGTCATGAACAATACGATGTGACTGGGATTAGCGTGCAAATCCATGCGTTGTCTCTAATGAGCATACCCGTGGTATTCAATTCGAGTAAAACCATCCGTGAGTGCGTGCACTTGCAGGAAGCACTGGCTCTCGATGCGCCTTTTATCGCGGAGAATGGCGCCGCGATCGTATTTCGAGAGGACGATGAGCGATTCGATTTTTCCAAACATTCGAGCGAGCAACTGGCAGGTGGGAAGCGAATCATCACACTTGGTACCGAACTCAGTCATCTCTTGGCATTCAAGTATGCCTATTGTCCAGAGGCGATCGATATCGTTTCAGGAGACAGTGAGGCGCTGATCCGCATTACTGACCTAGACGAGGCATCGCTTGAAAACGCCAGAGATAGACAATACTCGCTGCCAATGGTGCTTGACTCCGCGCAATACGCATCGCTTGAAACCAAAGCATTTGATTTCGGTTACCGCTTCGAAGTTGGCGGACGATTTAAAACCCTTCAGGGTAAGCACGATAAAGCGACGGCGCTTGAACTTGTCGCAGCCGCTTACAAGAGGGCAGCTGTTGGCCCGGTGAAGCTCGTTGGTCTGGGTGACGCGCCGAATGACCAGCGGATGTTAGAAGCGTGCGACGTGGCTGTTGTTGTTCGAAGAGAAGGATGTCACCACCTGATGCCTCGAGCGGAAAAGGTGATTAAAACCGAGTTTGAAGCGCCACGCGGCTGGATTTCTGGCGTCGAGGCAGCGCTCACGACATTGAATCGAGCAAGCCCGCTCGCTGGCACACCCGCGCTGCATGAGAAGTTCCAGGCCCTTCGGGCGAGAGGAACTTGGTCGGTCGATGAGGCGAGTAAAGGCGAGCCAATCCCATCTATTTTGGATACTAAAGAACATGGCAGATAGCTTTCAGCATGGGGCGGTGACAACGCTTCACAACATCACCCACCGATCGGTAGAGGAAATTGAACTCGAATTGGAGGCTTTCTCTGCGGCGAGACCTATGGCGCTCATATTGCCCTCTCTCTATAGTGAGCTTGAACAGCCGGCGCTTCACCACATCGTTGATGAATTAAAGAAGGTTAAGTATCTCGATACCATTACGATTGGCCTGGACCGCGCGACAGAGACGCAATACCGACACGCGCTGTCGTTTTTTGGGCAATTGCCGCAAAAGGTGAATGTCCTCTGGAACGACGGGCCAAGGCTATCGGCGATCCATGAGCAATTGAAAGCAGCGGGTGTGGCACCCACGGAACTCGGTAAAGGACGGAACGTCTGGTACTGCATGGGCTACACGCTGGCCAACCCCGACATCGAAGCAGTGGCGCTCCACGATTGCGATATCAAAACTTACGACCGGAGCATGCTCGCGAAGCTCATCTATCCCGTTGCTAACCCTAGCTTTCGGTTTCAGTTCAGCAAAGGGTTTTATGCGAGGGTTGGCAGTAGCGGTCTGGGGGGAAGGGTTTCCCGGCTATTGGTAACGCCTCTGGTGAGAGCGTTAAAGCACAGTCTTGACCCGCAGCATCATGAATATCTCAATTTCCTGGATAGCTTCAGGTACCCACTAGCAGGCGAGTTTTCGATGCGCCGTGATGCGATGAAAGGGCTCCGAATCCCCAGCGACTGGGGTCTTGAAGTCGGCGTGTTGGTTGAGATGCTCCGTAACTATTCGACGCGCAGAATTTGTCAGGTAGAGATTGCCGACATTTACGATCACAAACATCAGCAGGTTTCCAAAGATAACGATCAGGGCGGCCTGTCGCGGATGTCGATCGATATTTCCAAAGCGCTGTTTAGAAAGCTGGCGACCGATGGTGTGACCTTCAGTCAGGAAGGATTTCGGACGATCAAAGCGACGTATCTTCGAGTTGCTCTCGACTTAATCGACAGTTACCGATGCGACGCTGAAATGAATGGCCTGCGGCTCGATCTCCATTCTGAGGAGCAGATCGTAGAGCTCTTTGCGGAGAACCTCATTAAAGCAGGTGACTCATTCTTGACGAGGCCGCTGGATCAGCCTTTTGTCCCCCATTGGACGCGGGTCATGAGCGCGGTGCCAGACATCCTCCATCAGCTTCAAGAGGCAGTCGCCCTTGATCAGCGCGATCACGGGGCGGCACGTGCAGCTTGACCCGTTATCTGAATTAACAGAGCGGGTTGTTGAGCATTTAGAGCGAATCTACCCTGATGAGGATACCCACGCGTTAGCGAAGCGATTCGTGAGCGCCATGGACTATGGCGGGAAAATTCACAGCGCGCTGGCCCACACCAACTTATGGACCGAGCGAGATGCCGTCGTCATCTGCTACGGGAACAGCTGCACTGCACCGAATGAAGCGCCCCTTGCGACGTTAGCAAGGGTGCTTCATGAGAGAACAGAAGGCTTGTTCTCTATGGTGCATTTGCTGCCGTTTTTCCCCTACAGCTCTGATGACGGCTTCTCGGTCATCAATTACCGACAAGTCAATGAAAGTCTGGGAGGGTGGGAAGATATCACGCGTTTTTCCAAACAGTACCGGCTGATGGGTGACTTGGTGATGAATCATTGCTCTGCGAGGAGTCAATGGTTTTTGCAATACGCGGACAATCAACCCCCTGGTGCGAGCTATTTCATTGAAATGGACGACACCATGGACGTGTCGCAGGTGGTGAGACCTAGATCATCGCCGCTGGCTAAACCAGTTCGGACTCCAGCGGGTGAGAAATTCGTGTGGTGCACTTTCAGCCACGATCAGGTCGACCTTAATTACGCGAATCCAGAAACATTGCTTGAGATGGTGGGCATCATTGCCTTCTACCTGGACCAAGGCATATCCATTTTTCGTTTGGACGCAGTTGCCTACATTTGGAAGGTGATTGGCACGAGCTGCGTTAACCTTCCAGAGACTCATGAAATCATTCGCTTGTTGCGAACCTTGGTGGCAAGGCGGGCGCCAGAGGCGATTTTGATCACAGAGACGAACCTACCAAACCGGGAGAACCTCTCTTACTTCGGAAATGCGAACGAGGCGCATTGGATTTATAACTTTACGTTGCCACCGCTCGTGCTCCATGCGCTCACATTCGGGCGAGCCACTTATTTGAATCAATGGATGATGAGTATGCCGCCTGCTCAAGACGGCACGGCTTACCTCAACTTCGTGACGTCACACGACGGTATTGGGCTGCGTCCGGCTGAGGGCATTTTGCCGGAAGCAGAGCTTGAAGCACTGGTGACAACGATGAAGACCCGCGGAGGGCTCATTTCAAGTAGAGAGTTGGATGGGCGGCTTGTGCCCTATGAACTGAACATCAGCCTTTACTCAGCGTGTGCCGATGAGAGAGGGTGTCGATCGTTACAGCGCAAAAAGTTTCTGTTGGCCCACGCCATTATGTTTGGGCTTGAGGGCGTGCCGGCAGTGTATTTTCCCAGTCTCTTCTCTACGGAGAACGCCATACACCGCGTTGAGGCAACCGCTCACAATCGTACTATTAATCGGCCGGCGTGGACCGAGGAGGGAGTCAATGCGCATCTAGAGGCGGAGCCAGAAGCGGCTCAGTTTTTAGACGATTTGAAGTCGCTAATGGCGATCAGGCGAAAGCAGCCGGCCTTTCACCCGAATGCGACTCAGTTCACGCTGCACTTGGGGGACCCTGTGTTTGCTTTTTGGCGGCAAAGCAGGAACCGAGAGCAGAGTATTTTCTGCCTTCACAACTTATCGGGGAGTCCGATCGACGTGCCCCAGAATAGTCTCAACCTGATCGATGGTGAGCGCTGGATTGACTTGCTCAGCGGCGAGTCCATTGATGGTTATTCGAAATCTTTAGTACTCGCACCCTATCAGAGCTGCTGGATCACGAATTGGAACCCCTCCTCCGAGCAGACATAAGATGACCGGGCTCAGCGCACTAGACTGGTGGGTAATTGGGGTCTATCTCACGAGTTTGATCGGATTTGGATGGTGGCTGTCTCGGTCGCAAGAGAGCGCAGAGGACTATTTTCTGGGGGCGAGGGCTCGTGGACCTTGGTCCATCGCACTATCGATACTGGCAACTCAATGCTCAACCAACAGTATTTTAGGCGCTCCGGCCTTTGTAGCTTTTGTAGCGGGGGGCGGCTTGATCTGGTTGCAGTACGAGCTTGCAGTTCCTTTGGCCATGATTGTGCTCATCACACTGGTGTTTCCTACGTTGTACCGAGCCGGCGGATTCTCTATTTATGAGTTCCTCGAGCGTCGGTTCGACCGAGCAACGCGGGTCTGGCTAAGCGGTATCTTTCTGGTCGCACGAGTGCTCGCTGCAGCGGTGACGATCTACGGGGTTGCATCGATTATCGCGCTGATCACTGGATTGACGTTTTTCCAATCGGTCCTCATTTTCGGCCTGGTGACGGTGGTTTACGATTATTTTGGTGGAATCAATGGCGTCATTTTCTCAGACGTCCTCCAAATGACGGTTCTGGTCACTGTGCTCATTTGGGTCTTTGCCACGATGTGGGGTGGGGATGCCAATCCTTTTGAGGCGCTGGCCAGCTCGGAGCCCGAGCGCGTGGTCATCATCGATTTCGCAAGTCACGGCTTAGGAGACGGCAAGGATTTTGCGTTTTGGCCCATGCTCTTTGGTGGGCTATTCCTGTATGTGGCGTACTACGGCCTAGACCAGAGTCAGGCGCAGCGGCTGCTGACTGCATCAAACGAGGAGGTAGGTAAAAAGGCGCTGTTTTTGAATGGTGTACTGCGTTTGCCTCTCGTTTGTCTCTATTGCGCCATCGGGCTGGGGCTTGCTCACTACGCCGCAATGGACGCGAGCTTCCTGTCGAGGCTGCCAGAGGGCGCGAGCGGACCCGATTTTAATATGGCGTTACCTCGCTACATGATCGACACGTTTGCGGCGGGTTGGCTCGGCCTTGCGATGGTGGCTTTGCTGGCAGCTGCAATGTCCTCATTAGATTCGGTGCTGAATGCGCTGAGTGCGACGACGGTCAGTGACTTCCTGATGCCAAGTCGTTGGGGTAAACGCCAAGCCGGTAGCCGATGGATCGGGATCGCCAAACTGACGACGCTCGCCTGGGGGTTGATCGCGATGGTGCTCGCATTTTGGGTGGATGACATTTCCTCCTCGATCCTCGTTGCGATCAACAAAATCGGATCCTTGTTCAACGGGCCGATATTGGGCGTGTTCGCTTGCGCATTGTTGACCACCAGCGTCACCGGTATGGCGGTGCGTGCAGGACTCGTTGCTGGGTTTGTAGCCAACGTCTACGCCTGGATCTATCTGCCGGAGGTGTCGTGGCTGTGGTGGAACGTGCTGGGCGCGATCGTTTGTTTTGCGACCGCAATCATTGGGTCGGCAGTTGCATCTAGCCGTAGCGTGAATAGTATCAACGCGTATTCGATGAGCCAGACACCTCCCATTGCGGCGACTGGGTTGTCCGCCGCGCTCTTTGCCTACTTCACGCTAATGCTGCTGTTGTTCTACTTGATGTGATTGAAGAATCCATTGGCGCAACCACTGGGTCCTTGATTTGCAAGCCTGCAAGCTGCCTAGCGGACTCCCTGTCCGTGTGTTGACGCCGGACGCCAATCCAGTTGGCCAGAGTAGGCCCCTCGCGGCAGAAGTCGATCGGATACCTTCACAGAGCGCTTAGCCGATAAGCACCGCCGTACTTTCTCTGCAATGTTTTTTCTGTAGCGCTTCTTAAGAGGCACTGACAGGGATTAGAACGGAAGGCGATGGGAAAACGAGTCAGTCCAAAATCATCGAGGACAGGACCGGGCTCGCTTATTTCAGTTCAATGGCGCACAGCCGCTTGCAGCACTAAAGCGGGTCACAAATCGGCTGCTTGCTTCAAGCAGGTGCATGGCATGCGTGTTCCGTCAAAGAAATCGGCATCAATTAGCCCGTTGTAGAGAGCGAAAGTTGATTCAGTGCGTGCTTGTAGACGGGAAATAAAGTTGGCCCAGAAAGTGCAAATTGCAGATCGAGGTTTGAGTTTGAATCGTTTGCTGAGCTTTCGGGTGGTTAGAAGGGGAGGTGATTGTCGAAGGGTTTGGGCAGTACCGACCAGAAACGAATCAAACAAAGGTTAGAGGGGGCTTAACAAGCAATGGAAATCATCAATGCATACTCCCCCACGACACTTATTCCCGAGCCTGAATGTGGCGCGATCGCTGCGGTTTCTTTCACTCATTGGGCTAGCACTCATAGCTCAGATCACTGTTGCTGACGACTTAACGTCATTTCGTAACGCAAACTGGGATTTGAGCGATACCTACCGTCATGGATCATTGCAGATCGCATCACTTCAGCAGCAGATCGAGGCGCTAGAGCGGGTAGAGCATTCCTACACGCCAACGTTAATGCCCTTGCTACTAGACTTAGGGGACGCTGCGCTTCAGTCGGAGCGTTACGAAGTGGCTGAAGAAGCGTTTAGACGGCATCAGCACCTTGTTCATCGAGATGACGGAGTGCGTTCGCTCGACCAGAGCGCGTCGATTAGTGGGTTGATCAAGTTATATCGGGCGACGGGCAATATTCGCGCTTACGGCGCGGAAGTCAAATTTCTGGCTCAGCTCTTTGAGTTCGCCGGCGATCATTCGTCGCCAAGTCGATCGCTAGCCGATCTTGACCTAGCGGTTTGGGAAACCAGTTTCGGATCACTCAGTGAGGCCAAAGATCGATATCGACAAATCATTGGTCGGACCAAATCCGGAAACGATAGTGCCAGTCTCCAAATCGCCTCGATTGGAGCGCTAGGGCTTGGATTTGTCGCTTATTTGGAAGATCGGAATCCGCTCGACAGCATGGCCGCTGCCCTTAAGGAAGTGGGCCAGTCTGCAAGAGGGGTCGAGCAACTCGGCATCGCGCAATTGGAGCAAGATTTAGCCCTGTTCGTCGGTAGTCGGACAAGCACCTCTCAGGTCTCGGGCGGTGGCGGGAGCGCCGAGCCAGCGTGGCTGGGCGCAGATTCCAGGAGAGCGACGGAGCTCGTGCTCTATCCTGTGAAATCGAGAATCAGTTTTCGGGATGACATCGAACTGTTATACCCGCGCCCGCCCGAGGGTAGTGCTCAGGGGCTGGCAGGATACCCGCTCCCAATGTGCCGAGCAGCGCTCGCGGATTTGGTGACCGGAGCCCGTCATCGGCACAGAAACTGGAAATTCGATGTTGAGGTTCAAGTGGCTACTGACGGGAGTGCAGAGTCAGTCAATATCCTCAATAGCACTGGGCCTATCGCGGTGAAGCGTTGGGTCAAGGCTCTTGCTAAAGAGGCGCAGTATCGGCCTGCCTTGAACGATCTTGGTGAACCGGTGCCAGCGACCTATCGGTTCACCCAAGCGTTTGACGGAACCCATCAGATTCAATCCCCGTTGGCTTCGAGTTGGAACCGAGCCAAATTGTCGCGCACGTGTTCCATGCTCCGTGGATGAAAGCGTCCATCAGGTTCACGGCTTGAACGCGCTTTCGGCTCGAACACCGTTTCAGCGCCAATGCTCCTCTGGGTGAAACGCGCCTGACCTAAGCCGTATGACCGGGTCCTTTGGCCTATGCACCTAGAGGTGCGTCAAGCGATTGAACTCGGCCCTGGAAACGCGTACAAATAGCAATGCTGACTACCCAGTAATAGAGGAATTGCTATGAAGGCTGCCGTATTTCAAGAAGCGCATAAACCGCTCACCATTGAGGATGTAGATATCATCGACCCTAGGGCGGGCGAGGTATTGGTCCGTACGTCCTGTTCGGGTGTATGTCACTCCGATTTGCATTTTGTGGATGGAGCCTGGCAGTTGCCGACGAGCTGCGTCCTCGGGCACGAGGCGGCTGGTGTGGTTGAAGCGATCGGTGAGGGCGTCACCTACGTTAAACCGGGCGATCGAGTGATCATGAGTTTTCGTCCATTCTGTGGCACTTGCTATTACTGCCTGAGCGGTCGACCTAACCTCTGTAATGATCCCTCGCACAGTGCAGCTCAGGCGCAACGTCTCACCTGGAAAGGGCAACCCATTCTGCAATTTGCTTCGGTGGGTTCCTTCGCCGAGATGATGGTGACCTCAGAAAACGGCATCGTCAAAATTCCAGACGAAATGCCCATGGCCGAGGCTGCGCTGATTGGTTGCGGAGTGATGACGGGCGTCGGTGCTGCGCTGTACACCGCTGAAGTCCCCGGCGGCTCCACCGTTGCCGTGATCGGGTGTGGTGGGATTGGACTCAATATCATTCAGGGCTGCCGCATCGCTGGCGCAGCCAAAATCATCGCAATTGACATCGTCGACTCTAAACTCGATATGGCCTCGCGTTTTGGAGCGACCCATACAATCAACTCCCAGACCGATAATCTTGATGAGGCCATCATGGAGATTACGGGTGGCCAAGGGGTTGAGTACTCGTTTGAAGCA
>Ga0255761_10001291_pt1 | contig 23130 bp, 23 predicted proteins | sample 071ome_29_FD_179961 | JGI IMG/M metagenome (GOLD analysis project Ga0255761, IMG submission 179961) | Coastal salt marsh microbial communities from the Groves Creek Marsh, Skidaway Island, Georgia - 071407BT metaG (version 2) | ecosystem: Environmental > Aquatic > Marine > Intertidal zone >... | reverse complement strand
ATTAACAAAATTAATTGTTAATTTGGATTAATTTTTATTTAAAATAGCAACATATTTATTGATACATTCAACAATTTCAAGATCAAAAGGTTCTGATAAAATACTTGCTACTATTTTCCAAATATCAAGTGCTGATAAAGAAATATCCTCAATTACAAGAACTCCATTTTCATTAATCTATCTAAAGCGAATCTTAAAGTATTAAGATTTGCAGACTGCATGTGTAACCCATCATCAATAATTAAATCAAATAATTTATTTTCAACTAATTTATTATCAAAAGTATCAATATCGTTCTGGTTCAAATAAAAAGTTTTAATATTTTCAAAATTAAATAAAATATTTTAATCAATATCCGCTCCAAAAATTTCAGAGTTAGGAAAGTATTGAGAAAATGCTCTAAGTGAAGCTCCTGGTTTACCAAATTTACCCATGTTAGAAGCTACTTTTTTGTTGTTTGTGCCAATTCCGATTTCTAAAATAGTTGGATCATTCGAAATTTTAGAAAATATATAAGAGTAAAGAATGTCGTAACCGTGTTGATTTTTATATATTGAATTCCTTTTCCCCTAAAAATAAATATTTTCAGTTTAATTAACGATTCAACAAGAATTTTTAAAGTGAAATTATTCATAGACTGAAAAAAGTCTCGTCAATAATTTTAGTAAATAGTTAGAATCACTAGTTTACATCACTCCATATAATTGAAAATAAAGATTGAATCATTAATGACAGATGATAAAATTTTTGTAAATAAAAATATTATTAAGTCTATGACAATATCTTTAAAAACTTTTTTATTAGTATTTAGTAATTTTCTGCAAAACTCTTTTTTCACTCTTATAGATATTTTTTATATTTGTTATTTAAATTTAGATTTCAAAAATACTAGCGAAGCAAAAAACAAAAAGTTAACAATTGTCACGGCTGCTGACGAAAGTCATTATAAAAGTGCAAAGCAGCTTATAATCTCTGTTCAAAAAACAAATAAAGATGTGGTTATTTATTTTTACGATCTTGAAAAAGAATCAAATTTCAACATAGAAAGTATAGAATCTAGTAATTTCATTTATAGAAAGTTTGATTATTCAGAATATCCATCTTTCTTCTCAAAAAAATATTTTAGTGAGTATGACAATAGTTACAAGTTGGGATATTATGCCTGGAAAGGTGTAATTGTCAACATAGTTGCAAGAGAAGTCAGTGGAATTTTAGTTTGGTGCGATGCTGGGAACGTAGTTAAAAAGAAACTTTCTACAATCAAAAAACTTGTAAATCATAAAAAATTTTATTCACCAATTAGTTCTAACAGGGTTGTGAACTGGACATATCCAACCCTAATAAAAGATCTTAATTTATCTAAAGAGATACTTAACAAAAGAAATTTGTGGAGCTGCTTTGTATGTTTTGACCTCACATCAAAAATAGGTAGAGAAATGGCTAATTGCTGGAGTGAATGGTCTCAAAAGCAAAATCTAGTAGCACCAATTGGTAGTAATCGCTCAAACCACAGACAAGATCAAACTTTAATTACCTTGCTGTATTACAAGTTAATTAATCAAAAACTTTTACCAAAAACATATAAGATTTTTGGGCTTAGATTTCAGCAAGACGTTGAAACTTAAAATAAAAAACTATAATCTTAGTTAATTTATAAAATGGTTAACTTTACAATTTTGAAAAAAAACTTAGACAAAAACTTAGTTAAATTAACTTTTAAGGTTAAATTATATGAAGAAAGGTCAAATGGTTAGCCCATATCTGAAAAACAAGGAGTCGGCAGTTTGATTCTGCCTCTGGCCACCATATGAAAGAGCAAGTAAAATATTGGTTAAATAAATACACTCCTAATTTTTTCAACAGTTTTATTATAAAAAAAATAGATTTTTTTTCTACCATTCTAATTGGCTACAAATACACAAAATTTGAAACCCAAATTAAAAACAATGCTAGAAATGCAGGAATCTCTTACTACGCTAGTTTGGATGATGATGAAGCATACTTTAATAATGATTTATTAGAAAAATCATTAACTTGGTTATCTAAAGCTAATGAAATTGAGCTTTCATACAATAGTAATAAACCTGGTTATCAATTTTACAATCAATTTCCAGGAGAGTGGTATAGGTTTTTAGCAGGAGTATGTTTAGTTGAGAAACCTACTGTAGCAATCGATATAGGAACTTTTACAGGAATGTCTTCAAGGGTTTTGTTAGATTACAGCACGGCAAAAGTTTTAACCATTGACTTAAATGATTGGCAAGGTTTTGATAGCTATTTAAATATTGATGACTTTAATTCAAGAAGAATAAGTCAAAGCTTACTTGATGTATCAGTGCCCAAAAATTTTGATATTCACCAAAACACATTTAAAAATTCAGATTTAATTTTATTAGACGGACCAAAAAATGCTATTTTTGAAGAAAAAATACTTGATCTTTTGTCTCAGCTTGATTTTCCATCAAAGAAAAGATATTTAGTTGTTGATGACATAAGATATCCTGAAATGTTTAATTTTTGGAGAATAATTAACTCTCCAAAAATAGATTTGTCCTCCCTTGTTCATTGGAGTGGTACAGGAGTAGTTGACATTTCAAATGGTATTGTATTAAAGAAAAGTTTATAATTTTTTAAAAGCACACCATATTATCAAAGGTTCTTAATAAATTTGACTTTAACTCGTTGTCTATAAGAGTTTAAACAATGTAATTAACAATATTTTTTGTTGTGTAGTATTTTTTAACTTTGTTGTAACCATTATTAGCAATTTCTATTATGTAAGCTTTCTTGAGACTCTTGAATTTATTGATTGAGTTGACAATGTTATGAAATGCATATAAAAACGATGACTAAATTAAGGAACGCTCACTTTTGAAGCTTGTTTTATTGCACGCTCACTGTGATATAAAGCCTCTGTATAGAGAGCATATTCAAATAGAATTAGTTATAAGGTCAAATAGTTAGCCCATATCTGAAAAACAAGGGGTCGGCAGTTCGATACTGCCTCTGGCCACAATAAATATTTGCACTAAATAAAAAGCTAGATTATTAAACTAATATAATCAATATGAAAGTAAATAAAATTACAAATTTTTTTATATTGTTAATATATCTTCTTTCTATTGCACAAGTTGCTAAAAGAACAATACTATCAAGCACTTTAGAGTACTCTCCATGGTCTTATTCAGAACTAATAATTTCCTACCCAGGGATTTTTACACGAAGAGGTTTTATAGGAGAATTAATTACATTAGTAGACTCTGATTTGATTCTGTTTGACACTGTGAATATTTTTTTGTTCATAAATTTTATTACCTTTATTTTGCTTTCATTTGCACACATAAAAATTTCCAAATTGACACCTTTGCAACATCTGCTCTACTTAGTTAGTATTTTTGGAATTTTAAATATAACTATATTTAATCAGTACTACCACCGAAAAGAAATGTTTGTGCTGAATTTGTTTATGCTTATATTGTTAATTATCAAAATTAATACCAATACCAAGATAACTTTTATTACTACTTTGACATTCTCTATTTTGATGATTTTAATTCATGAGGGAATTGCTATGATTACCATAGCATTTATTGTATTAATTCTTAAAACAAAGACTTCTTTTTCAACATATTTGTTAAAAACTTACTCAACAATTATTTTTCTTGCTTTTTTGGGTGTAATAGTTAGCTCAGGAAATGATACTGTATCAAACTTAATATGGAATAATCTTAGTGAATTTGATCGAAATTTAATCACCCTAGAACCAAATGCAATAACAGCAATAGGTTGGTCTTTATTTGACTCTTTTTTTAAAACTACACAAGTCTTAATTTTTTCAGGTTCAATGTTTTTGTGGTCATTTTATTTTGCTGTATTTATATGGACTTTTTTGGCAATATTTAAAATTGAACCAAATAAACTAAATCTTAGTTTTCTTTCAGTAAAAGAATTTTTACTGAAAGAAAAATACTTTATTGTTATTCCCATTTTATTTATTGTTGGTTTTGATTGGGGAAGGTGGATATTTTCTTTGTTTCATTTAAGTTTTTTCAGTTTCTTAATTTTAAATAATAAAATTAACAAAAATAAGACTTGGTCTTTCACAATTGGAGCATTTATTTTAGTTTCGTTGTTAACAATAATGCCGGAATGTTGTTTGCAGATGGATGGCACTACAGTTTCTTCAAATTACTATAGGGTTTTAAAAAGTATTCAGATAACTTTGCAGTCTGCTTTTAGTTAAACAATGGAAAAAGTATTATTAATCACACCAACTTATAATGAATTAGAAAATATACAAAAATTTATAGATTCTACGAAAACATTTAAAGAGATTCATCTATTGGTTGTTGATGACAATTCACCTGATGGGACAGCAACAATTGTTGAGAAAAATATGCAAAACAGTGATTCAGTTAAAATCATAAAAAGATCCGAAAAACTTGGGTATGGATCAGCGATAATTGAAGGTTATAAGTGGGGTTTAGAAAACAATTATTGTCATTTTCTACAAATGGATACCGACTTTTCCCATAGATTTGAAGATTTAACTAAATTAATCAATGAGAAAAATAATTATGACTTAGTGATTGGAAGTAGATATGTTACTGGGGGTGGAACAACTGGCTGGCCAAAAAGAAGGCAGTATTTATCAAAATATGCAAATAAACTATGCGGGCTGGTTTTGAAATCTGAGATTAAAGATCAAACGAGTGGTTTTAGATTATTGAACAAAAAAGTTATTAATGAAATAATAAATTTTAACCCTAAGTTAAATGGGTATGCTTTTTTGGTTGAAATAACAAATTTTATAGAAGAAAACAATTATAAGATTAAAGAAGTGCCAATTATTTTCCAAGATAGGTTCTACGGAACTTCCAAAATGAACTATAAAATTATCCTTGAGGCAATAATGTTTTTGTTGAAAAAAGTAGTGAAAAAAAGGTTTTAATTAAGTCTTAATTTTCTTTTTATAATTTTTTTAAATTTTAATTTAATTGGAGTTAAAGATTTCCAAAAATATTGTGAGCTATAAAGCTCTGTAACAAACTCTTTATAAGTAAGTATTTTTGATTTTTCTGAAACTATTTCTAAAATTCTATTTATAAAATTGTATTCATTTAAAACTTTGACCAATCTTTGACACGCTTACTTTTGAAGTCTGTTTTATTGGATGCTAACTGCGATATATTGGCTCTGTATAACGAGCGTATATTCAAATAGAATCAGTTATAATTAGCTAAGGTCAAAAGGTTAGCCCATATCTGAAAACAAGGGGTCGGCAGTTCGATTCTGCCTCTGGCCACAATATGAAAACATCAATTTATAAAATATTTAAACTTATAGGTTTCAGAGTAATTTCTAATTCGTTTGACTCACAAAGACAAATAGAAATAAATAATCTCAAAAAAGAAAATGAAAAGTTTAAATTTTTACTTAGTGATAATATTTCAAAAAAATCAGAACTATTTAAGTATTACAATTCAAGTAAATCTCAAATTTGTCAAGACTGGTTTGTATTAGAAAAACTAAATTATAAAAAAAGTGGTTATTTTGTTGAAGTTGGAGCTGCAAGTGGGGTAGAGCTTTCAAATACTTTTTTGCTTGAAAAAAAATATGAGTGGGATGGCATTTTGTCAGAGCCCTCTCCGGGCTGGAAAGAAAATCTTGAAGCCAACAGGGGGTGTAAAAAAGACTACAGATGTGTTTATAGTGAATCAGGAAAGACTGTAAATTTTCATCAGACTACAGAAAAAGAATATTCCACAATAAGTGACTTTAGCAATTCAGACAAACATCAAAGCAAAAGAAGAAATTTTACACAATATGAAATAGCAACTATAACATTAAATGATTTATTAAAAGAACATAATGCGCCATTAGAAATTGATTACCTTTCCATTGACACAGAAGGAAGTGAATACGAAATATTAAAAGATCTAGACTTTAAAAAATATTCTTTCAAAGTCATAACGATTGAACATAACAATACAGTTAACAAAATTCTTATTGATAAACTATTAGAAAAAAATGGTTATAAAAAACAATTAGAAGAGTTATCACAATTCGAAAGTTGGTTTACAAATTCTAATCTTTAATTACTAATTACTTGAAACTTCAACTAAAAACTACCCGCTTGAGTACACAACAGTTGTTTAGTTTGTTTTGTTTAAGTGTATATGTCAAAAGATAAACCCATATTTGAAAATATGAGGTAGGTAGTTCAATTTTTTTCTTGGTTAATATTGACAAATGCACTCATGGGGGTAATAGTAATTATTAAATTTTTTACACTATTTTTAAGATAATTAATACACAATTTATTAAAATTTAATTCGAGTATGGATGTAGCATTAATTTCTGACTATAAAGTAGATGATTACAAAAATCTAGGTTATGAAAATAAGTGGTCAACACCTAAAGGTATATTCAATGAGTTAGTAAATACCAGTAGAGTTGATAACGTAAAATGGTATCCATTCCCAGATAATTTACCGAACTATCCTTTTCAAGAAATTTTAAATGATATTAAATTGAAAAATTTTAATCCCAATATTATTTTTTATATGTCTTGTGGGCCTAGAGATGATTCATTGTTTAGAAAAAGCATATTTCCTAATTCAAAATTAGTTGTAGATTTAGGAGATGAACCACAAACAAAAAAATTTAATCAAGATAGAAGCTTAAATGCAGATTTAGTTTTAACACCTGATAGAGAGTGTTATGAATTTTATAAATCAAAAGGCTATAATGTTATTCATACAGGACACTGGGCAGATATGTCTATTTTTTTTCCAAATAATAAAAATGAAGAAATTTATGATGTGACATCTAGTATGTTTGGAAATAGAGGCCCAACAGTAGATTATGTTATCAAAAAAATGGGCGATAATTTTGTAAATAAAACTAGTCTCACAGGTGAAGAAAATGCTGAGCTTTACAACTCTTCAAAAATAGTTTTTCAAAAATCACGATTTAATGAAGTTACTAGAAGAATTTTTGAAGGTATGGCAACAAAAAAATTAGTTATAACAGATTCATTACCCACAAGTAAAAGACTGGACTTGTTTTTCGAAGAAGATAAAGAAATAGTTCTATATTCAAATAAAAGAGAGGCTGTTAAAAAAATAAACTACTACCTAAAAAATGAAGACAAAAGATCAGAAATAGCTCTGAATGGTTATAACAAAGTAAAAAAATACTACACAACAAAAAATATAGTTAATTATCTTCTTTAAAATTTAAAAACTTCAATGATTTAAATAAGTATTTTCGAAATTATGCATCTCTATTGTGTACAGCTAAATACAAATTTTTTACATTTAAAATTATTTTTAATACTAGCAATTATTATTGATTTTTTACTACTTTACAATGATGCCTTTATAGAGACTTGTATGAAAAGAGATGACAAAAACCTCTACTCAAACCAATCTAAAAAATAAAATATTAGGGGTCTACATACAAATTATGGTGTGCCTATAAATTCAGATTTAATTTTGGATACTGAGAAGCTTTTAGTGAAGCAATCTGCAAACAGGCTTTTAAGTTACTAGATTAAAAATACTTATTCATAATTTTTATATAACGTCTATAAAATTCGAAAAAAAACTATACAAATATTAACTATTTCAAAAGTTTAAAAACTAATTTTCAACAATTGTTGCAATTGATACTAACTTTAAGTGAAGAAAGCTTAGTATATATCTGACTGGAGACTCTAACTCCATATTCTGCCAAGCTGAAACATATAGAGTGAAAATAAAGACTATATTGATAGAGATAATTGAGTAAAAAATATTAGTAGACTTCTTAATATGATATTTACTAAAAACTTTATAGAAATAAATCACAATTAATCCGAAAAGAATAACAGTCAGTGGTTTATCAACAAATACATTTTTTAATATTAATAAAATGTTATTTAACTTCAAATCTCTAAAAAGAATAATGTCACCTACCAAATCAAGAATATCAATTTGTGAAAGATGTCGACTTGAACTTTTTCCAGGAAAAACATTTTTAAATAATAATTCCTTTAGGACTAGCCCAGAAAAACCAAAAACTAAAAATTTTTTGCTTTTCTGATTAATAGCTATGTAAATCACCAACAGTAGACAAATAATACTAAAAAACTGTTTAGTAAAATAAAGTAATCCCAGCAGAATTAAATGATTAAAAGTTATTCTTTTAATAGTAAATATTTCATAAATAATTATTGCTGAAAACAAACTTACAATCCCCTCACTCATTAAAGAGCTAGTAAATAAAAACTGAAACCACAGACTGTTAAAAATTAAAATAGAAAATAGTGAAGATATTATTAATTTATTTTTAAAAGAAATCTCAAGTTCCAAAAAAAATAGAAGAGATAGTAAAAAAATAATTTGTGATGTTGGTGCATAGAATTCATAAGTTACGTTGCCATTTAAATATCTAAATAATAGTGCCTGAATATAGCTGAGAAACTGTGGATAGCCTTCTGTAATAGGATTATTAATAGAGTAGTAATAACTATTTTCAAATATAGTTTTTGCTTGGCTATAAAAATAAGCATCTACATCTCCTATGATGTTTTTATTAATTGTTAACTTATTATAAATTGAGTTAAACATAAAATTATTCACAGCATATAGAAGTACTGTAAATATTGTTGCTGCGTATTCTTTTTTATAGAAGATGAAAAATGCAATCCAAATTAAATTGACAATCAAAAATACTTGATTAAATGATAATGATTTATAAAAAAATAGAAGTGATGTATCAAAAACAAAAAAACTAAAAAGTAAATAAACTATTGAAATTGAAATAGTTTTTAGATTTAATGTAATTTTAATTAGTTTTCCATATTGATACAAGAATATAAACAATGTAAAAACGGAAAATAAGTCATAATAATTAACTTTATTAATGATGGAATAAAAGTTTTTGTTAAGAATGTTATTAAAAAAATTTAAATAAATTGGTGTAAAGATTAAATAAGGAAAATATTTTATATTATTTTTTAACATATTCCATAATTATATAGTTGATGAAAAAAATTTAAATATTATATATTCAATCTTATATGTAGGAATAACAACTAGCAGTTTATACATAAAAATGATTTTACAAAAAATAGTTTTAATATAAAACTAAAATATAATTTTGAAATATGAAAAAAGCTTTAATTCTTGGAGCCGGTGGTTTTATCGGCAGTCACATGGTAAATAGGTTAAAATCTGAAGATTATTATGTAGTTGGTGTTGACATTAAGCACCCTGAATTTTCTGAAACAAAAGCAGATAAGTTTTATATTTGTGATTTAACAAACAAATTAAAATTCAATGAAATTATTGCAAATGAAGAAAAATTTAACGAAATTTATCAATATGCAGCAGATATGGGTGGTGCGGGATTTATTTTTACAGGTGAAAATGATGCAAAAATTATGCATAGTTCAATTTCAATAAATTTAAACCTACTCTCTATTATTGAAGACAATTATAAAAATTTTGACGAAGTTAAAATATTTTATTCAAGTTCAGCTTGTATCTATCCTCAACAGATACAAGAAAAATCAAGCAATCCTGGTTTAAAAGAAGACGATGCCTATCCTGCTGATCCAGATTCAGAGTATGGTTGGGAAAAATTATTTTCTGAGAGACTTTATCTATCTTTTAATAAGAATTTTGGTTTAGATATTAGGATTGCTAGATTTCACAATGTCTATGGACCTGAAGGAACATGGGATGGAGGAAAAGAAAAGGCCCCTGCCGCTGTTTGTAGAAAAATTGCACAAGCTAAAAAAATTGACGAAATTGAAATTTGGGGCGATGGTAAACAAACTAGGTCATTTTTGTATATTGATGACTGTATAGAAGCAACCAGAAGACTAATGAATTCAAGCTTTACTAAACCAATAAATATTGGCTCTGAAGAAATGGTGTCCATTAACCAGTTAGTAAATATTGTCTCAGATACTGCAAACAAAAACATAACAATAAATCATATTGATGGACCATTAGGAGTTAGGGGTAGAAACTCAAACAATGAATTAATTAGAAGTGTTTTAGGGTGGGATTTTACATATAGCCTATCTGAGGGTATTAAAAAGACCTATGATTGGATTGAAAATCAAGTACTAGAAAAAAAGTGAAAGATTACTTGATTTTACTTGCTGGCACTCCAAGGGGGGGGATACAGACCTGGAAATCACTTGTAAAGTATGTAAAAAATCCTTTAGATTGTGATATCGCATTAGTTTATGGACATATTTTTGAAATGCCAGAATATTTAATAAAACATTCTAAATTCAATTGGCAATTTGAAGAGCCAGAAAACTGGAGACATTTTTATGAAAAAAATTTTACAAACTCAAACGCAATAAATTTTTTAATAGATGGAGCGAATTACGGTATGGCAGGGGGTATTGACGACTACTCTGGCTCAGGGGCTATAGTTTCAGGTTTTAAGACAATAGTTTTTAATAATTATATGGATGAAATATCTCAATATAAATACATTATTCATAGTCGATTTGACCAATTCTATGTAGATTATCACCCTAAGTACACTGGTAATAAAATCTGGATACCAAAAGGTGAAGATTACTACGGTATATGTGACAGACATGCAGTATTTCCTGTAGAATACTGCGAACAATATTTTGGTATCAGTAATTTTTTAAGTGATAAAAATGCTCACATAAAAATGACAACTAAAGAAATTACGCCAGAGTCAGTATTTTTAGAAAACTTGCGTTACCAGGGTTTAGAAGGCGTAATTGAGAGAATTGATAGGTTTCAGTTTACAGCTGCAGTCTCTTCAGATAATACTCGCTGGAGAAAGGCAATATATAAAGTATATTTTTCAAAGAATCTTTTAATGAAATATCCAGATGAGTTTTTGACTTCTATTGAAAATTCACTTAAAAATAAAAAATTTATTTACTTTTTAAGACACCCACTTCTTTGTTTGAACTATTTTTATTTAGAAATTAGAAAAAAATTAGGAAACCTAATTAATGCAAAATAAAAAATATCATTTGAAGCGCTTAAAAAAAGAACTATTATCTAAATCTTTAAATTCAGACTCAGATAACACTCATGGTTATACGGAAATCGTAACAGATGCAGTAAACGATGAAGATATATTCTTTAGTTTTAGAAACAACTAACAATATAAAGAAATTTTATCCCACGTTTCAAAACCATTTGCCAAAAAATATTATAAAAATATTTTAAAAAAAATAATAATAGAAGATGAAATTCCAGAATCATACCCATTCAACAAATTGCTTTATTTTTAATCATCCTCAGTATTTACATATATATATAGATAGTTTGAAAACTTATTAAATAACAAAATAACGAAAAGACCAAAAATTAAATTATTGATAAAACCAAAACTGGGATTTCTAGAAAGCATTTTAAATTCATCAAAATATTGATAGCCATCTGACACCAACTTTGAGCATTCCTCATTAGATGTAGAGTTGACTATATGCCCATTTTTTTCAAGAGGAATCATTTTATTTTCAACGTCAGTTTTTAGAATATACCTCTTTTCATTAAAAGGAATATTTAAGTAATCCAAACTGCAAACTGCTATCGTACTGCTATTGCAATCTGGTGTATTTTTTGTTTTTAAATAATGACATAATCCTGAGTGACTATATTTAACATAAAGTTCTTGTTGGGTTTGATTATTAAGATTTTTGGGGAAACCCATGGATAAGAAAAAAATAGGTATAAGTACAAATGAGAATAATATTAAACGCTTATTTTTATAAAATGTCAAAAGAACAATAGCAAAACTTATTGAAAATAGAAAAGAATAGTAATGCACTTTAAACAAGTCACCAGTTGCTGGATCAAAATTTTTTGACGGTATTCCTAAAGAATTTATTACTAAAATTAATATTCCTAATAGCGGTAATAAATAATAACCAAGTTCTTCTCTATATTGAAAAGAAAAAATTAATACTGATAAATAGAAAAAAATAGTAAAAGCAATTGAAATATATTGAGGAAGATAAGTTTGTATAAGAAAATTATTTGTAAACTCGATTCTGTCATAAGCAATATAGTTTCCAAGTTCTTTATGGTTCCAAAAAAAGCCAAAATAATCAGAAATTGTATCTAGCAATGTTATTGATATAAATGAATCAGAATGTTGATATTTTAATGGATTAGTTAATAAATTGTACAAATTTAGATTTGTAAAAAAATTTAAATCAGCAGTGTTGTCCCACTTGTTGTATATTTGTGAAGTTAATTGAACAGGTTGGGATAAAAAAGATCTACCTGTAATTTCATAACCTTGTATGAGAAGCAGGAAAATCAAAAGAATATTTGTTACAACTAATTTATAATTCAGAATTAATTTTTTTATATCTTTACGGTAAATAATTAATAATGATATCAAGACCATACCACTAATAGATGCCTTTATTGTCAATAGAATGCTTAGAGTTAAACTAAAAAAAATAGCACTTATTAAATTCTTTTCTTTTAAATAACTATCAAGCGCAACTAATGTCCATGAAAAGAAAGCAAAAGCTAAAATTTCTGGCTTCATTGTTAAACGAAGATAAAAAGTAGTAGGCAAAAAATTAAGTATAGAAAATGCAATAAAAATATTTTTTGTACTATGACCTTTTGCTTTAAATAAAAAATATAGCCCGATGAGACCAATTAAATAAAGTGAAAAATTTAGAAATTGAATAGAGTTATTTAAAAGTAATTTAGAATTATATGGTCCCAACAACAAGAAATCATTATAAAAAACTTGAGAAACAAGATAGAAATAATAATTAGATATAGCTCCATAAATTTCAACATCATGTCCTAAATAAAACTTAACATGTTCAAAGTAAGTATTGAAATCAAGCCCCGATGTTGAGTCATAAAATAAAAGGCCAAAAAAATAGGATGTGATAGTCGAAAAAAAGAAAATTACAGTTATAAAAAAGTTATTTATTTTTCTTTTCATAAATTTATGATAGTTTATATTTAAAATCTAATAACACAGGAACAATATGAGTATTGAAAAATTTTTTTATAAAGCACAAAAATTCGATCAAATTAATACTGTTATACATATTGGAGCTCACAAGGGAGAAGAAATTTCTTTTTATGAATCTCTTAATCTTGATAAAGTTTACCTTATTGAACCAATTCACGAATTTCAAAGTATTATAAAATCAAAAATTGAAAATTTAAGTAATTTTGTATTATTTACTTTTGCCTTAGGTAGAAAAAATAGTTTTCAAAAGTTTTATCAAGCTAAAAATGAAAATTCTGGAAGCTCTTCACTACTTAAGCCAAGAGATTCAGATATAGATTTTCATGACTCAAAAATTATAGAAGTTAGAAAATTTTCATCATTAAATCTAGACATTATTGACATTGCCGTAATTGACACACAAGGTTATGAAGTTGAAGTTATAGAAGGTTTTGAGGAAAAAATCGTTGATTTTAAATTTTTAATAATCGAGTTTGCTAATTATGAAGGGTATCTAAATCAACCTACCTACAGAGAACTTAACAAAATTATGAATAAAAAAAACTTTTTCATGGTTTATCAAATTAAAAGAATAAATAAAATCTTCCCTAGTTCCTATGGTGGAAGTTATGGTGATGCTTTATATGTTAGTGCAGATTATTTAAACTTTTTAAAGAAACTTTTTTTCATTATTAAATTTAATTTTTTGAATAATGTTATTTATGATGGTTTAATATTTATGTTTAAAAATTTTAAGAAGATAATCAAATTAAAAATTTTACAAAAATGAATGTTAGCTTCCACACTTATAAATTCACTGGAAGAGGAACAGATGTAAGTATTTTTAAGTATGCATATTACAATGAAAAAATATTGGGCAACAAGTCTTTTATTATTTCCTCAAAAAAATCAGACAAAGCAACTATTAAAAAATTTAAAGCTAATTTTCAAGTATTTCTTTATGATGATGAATTAATTCATAATCCAGAAAAGCTTAAGGAAATTTTTGAACAATTCAGTATAAAAAATAGCATTGATGTTTTCTATACAACTAGAGGTGGTGAAAACGATAATAATTTACCGAGCAATGTTAAAACGGTAGTCCACTGTATATTTCATATGAACGAACCACATGGAAATGTGTACGCAGGAATTTCAGAATATTTATCAAATAAATACGAAAATAAGTATCCTTTTGTTGACTACATAGTAGAAATGGATTTACCAGAAGAAAAAGATGATTTGAGAGATACCTTATCAATACCTAAAAATGCTTTTGTTTTGGGTAGGCATGGTGGATATAGTGAATTTAATATTAAGTGGGTTCATTCAGCAATAAAAATAGCTCTTTTTTTTAGAAGAAACTTATGGTTTGTTTTCATGAATACTGAAAAATTTATAAATCATAAAAGAGCTGTCTTTCTTCCAAAAAGTAACAATTTAGAATTCAAAGCAAAATTCGTTAATACATCAGATGCAATGATTCATGGGAGATCAATGGGAGAAACCTTTGGATTGTCAGTTGCTGAATTTAGTATTAGAAATAAACCCATTATTACATATAAAGGCGGCGTAGACAGTGCGCATATTTATTTTTTAGGAGAAAAAGCTTTATATTATAAATCTAGAAAAGAGTTAATTAAAATTTTATTGTTTATGAAGAAAAGAAAATTAAATCAACAAAATTGGGATTTATATAGTGAAAGATTTAGTCCAGACATTGTAATGGAAAAGTTTAAAAAAGTTTTTCTCTAATGTTTTCTTGGTCTCAAATAAATTCAAATGAGTAGCCAAATTCGTACTCTATTTATGAGTAATATGAATATATGAAAATTTTATTTTTTTTAAATATAAATATTTCCAATATATTTTCTGATACAGCACAAAGCAAATAGTGAAAAGAATAAATAAAGAAGTTGATAAGGTTTTCGTAATAAATTTAGAAAATGATTCATTCAGAAGAAACCATATCGAAAAACAATTTAAAAAAAAAGGTATAAAATTTGAAATTGTAAATGCAGTTTCATCAAATGATGCAATTGTAATGAAATATTATGAAGATAATTTAGTTGAGTCTTTCCCACCGTGCTTTAGATGTAAAGAGGGTGCAGGTGAACATTTTTATGAAGGTATGAAATGTTTACATGAAAACAACTATTTAACACCAAAACAAGTTGCAAATTTTCTTTCTTTTAAAAAAATTATGAATTTAGTAGTGAATGAGAAGTACAAGAATGTTTTAATTTTTGAAGATGATTTCTATTTTAAAAAGTTTTCTAATTTATCATTTAATTATATGTTTAATTACTTAATTAAACATAATCATTTGAAAAATGATATTCCTTTTTTATTTAGGATTGGATCACACACTAGAGTCAATAAAAAATACTATATAAATCTTTTAATCAATAAACATAAAATAATTAAAAATAACTACGAAAACATGGCAAACCCTTGTTTTTTAATTAACTATGAATTTGCAAAGTTATTTCTAGCTGATTTGAACACAATATATACAACGAGTGATAATTTTATTCACAAAATTCTACCTAAGAAATATAATATTTTAAATTTTTCAATTTATCCTTTTCCAGTTGGTCAACATTCATACGGTAGTAAATCAAATAAATTTTATTCGACAATTTTTACAAACAATAGCAAATATGATTTTAATAATAATTTAAGGATTGAAACTTCTACTAATTACAAAAAACTCTTAAAAGAATGGCTTGAAAATTCATGAAATTCATCTATTAATTTAAAAAAATGAAACATTTAAAAGTAAATCGAACTTTACCAGTTAATTTTAGTAATTATGATAAACAATTATTTTTACATGAGTTATCAATTAAGATTAAAAAACCACAAATAATTAAAAGAAGAAATATTTATATACTTAATAAAGAGTTAAAAAAGTTTATATATTTTAAATGTCATTTTCAACATTGGAAATTAAAAAAACCATCTTTAACCTGGAAATCAAAAACTTTCATAAAAGACCTATTAAAATTTCTATTCTCTAAAAATTATGAATATTCAATAGAAGCTATTGAAAAAGGGATTTGGATAACTAATGAAAAGTCAAATAGATATTTTCATTGGATGTTAGATGTTGGTCAAAGAATCCAAATAGTCACTGAATATTTAGAAAAAAATAAATTAATTGAATATAAATTGCTTATACCACAGAAATATTTTGAAAATGACTATGTTAAATCAATAATTAATCTTTACAAAATTGACTATATTTTAATCGATGATAAAAAACTGTACAAAATAAGAGAATTATTAATTCCTTTTCAGTTAGCTCCTAGTGGTAATTATAACCCTGAAGTAGTTAAAGCAATTAGAAATACATTTTATAATTCTATCGTTAAAGCAAATATTTTAATTAGTGATAGAAAAATTTGGATAACTCGACAAAATTCGAGATTAAGAAAAATTAAAAATTTTGATGAAATTGAAAAAATTTTAACTAATTTTGGTTTTGAAATAGTTGATTTTGACACTATGAATTTTTCAGAACAGATTATTACTGTAATGCAAGCCGATACAATTGGCGGTATTCATGGTGGTGGTCTTGCAAATATGCTTTTTTTAAAAAAAGATAAAAAAGTTATTGAGATTAGAGGCATCAATGATCAATTTAACAATTGTTATTTCTCATTAGCTTCTGCACTAAACCTAAAGTACTATTATTTCTTGGCTTCAGTAAAAGATAATGATTTCTATCATAATGATTATGAAGTAGATAGAGAGAAATTTCTATATTTTTTAAGTAGAAATTTTAATTAAATTATCATATATATAAGGATTTATAAATTATGAAAAAAATATTAATAACTGGTGGATTGGGTTTTATAGGTTATCACTCTATTAAAAAATGGAAATCGGCAAATTGGAAAGTAACAGTAGTTGATAATGCTTCTTCCAATGCTATTGAAAAAGATCATGAAATTTTAGATAATGTAGATTTGATAATTCAAGATTTAAACTCTGTAAACCAAAGTAAGCTTACAAATTTTGATTTAATACTCCATTTAGCTTCACCCGTCGGTCCGGTAGGTGTATTAAAGCATGCTGGTTATATGGCTAAGAAAATATTAGATGATTTATACTGGTGCATAGACCTAGCAAAAAGAAATGATTGTCCATTAATATTTGTATCAACTTCAGAAATATTTGGATATAGGGATATAAAAACTAATTTAAGTGAAGATGATGATAAAGTATTTCACAATGGATATACGATAAGAAACGAGTACTCTTCAGCAAAGCTATTAGCTGAAATAGTACTTACAAATCTTAGCAAAGTAGACAAAAAATTAAAATATCAAATAATTAGACCTTTTAATGTAACAGGTGCATACCAATTACCCGATGGTGGTTTTGTTTTACCTAGGTTTGTACTCCAAGCTATAAGAAATGAACCACTGTCTGTTTATGGTAATGGAAATCAAAAAAGAGCATTTACTTGGGTAGGGGATATTGTTAATGGTATTTATTTAACTTCTCTTGCCAAAGAAAATGATTGGAATCAAAAATGGAATATAGGAAATGAAAAAAATGAAAAATCTATTGAGTATTTAGCTAATAAAGTAGTGGAATTATCTGGATCTAAATCTGAAGTAGTAAAAATAGACCCCAAAGAGTTGCATGGAAAACTTTTTGATGAAGCTCCTGAAAAGATTCCAAATAGCACAAAAATTAGAAATACACTCGGTTGGCAACCAACCAAAAATATAGACGAGGTTATTTTGGAAGTTTTGAACTTCTACAATGCTTTAAATTAAATATGAAAATTGAAGAATTTACGATTTCTCTTCTTTGCGGATCAGATAAAAAAGTTGTTCAAAATCAAAAAGAAAGCCTAAAAGAATTAGAAGATAAATACTTAATACATTGGAATAATAGGATTGATCGACATCCTGAAATGTACTCTTCTTATTCTGAAATGATAAATCATACTATAGCTACATCAACAACAGAATTCATAGTATTTATTAATGATAGAGTTAAGCCGACAGTTGAAGAAGTAGATAAATTGATTAATTTATTAGAGAATGGATTTGGATTTGTAATGCTTTACAATGTCGGTTTTATGGGATTTTCCAAACAATTAGTAAGAAAAATTGGGTGGTGGGATGAAAGATTTTTACTTGGTGGATGGGAAGATAGAGATTGGGTTTGGAGAATTAAAGCTCACAATATATCAATTTACGAGAGTCAAGAAAGCACACATGACTACAGTTGGAAATCTGATCTAAATAAGACAGGAGGAATATATAGTCATTATATTTTTATGAAAAAATATGATCAAAAATCAACAAATGTTGTTTTTAAAGAATTAGATGAACTTCATTATGAAAAATGGAATTTATATCTGGGAGATGAAATTTCTGAAATTTCTAACTCATGGTCTGGCTGGAAAAGTTCAGTTCTCAATAAAGAATATAACATGGTGAAAGAGTCTGGAGATTCTAGTTCAAAAATTTTAAACAATAGAGCAATAATTAATGATATAATTTTTCCAAAAAAAATTTACAAATTGTTTTTTAGATTAAGTAAATATTTTAAGTCATGAAAGTATTGTTTGTAACGATAAAAGATCCAAGCCTACAAGGTGACTATTTGGAACTAACATTATTAAATGGCTTAAAAAAAATCTTAGGAGATAACTTAGTAGATTTTCCAAGAAAAGATGTTATGTATGACTCATTGAAAATCAATAAAGAAAATCTACACGGTAATGGTTTTACACTTCTAAGGAATTATTTTAATGACAATATAGATAGAGATATTTTTAATCAAGAGTTTAATGCAATTATTTATGGAGATGGCCATATGTATGGTGAAAAATTGTTTTTAAACGAAATTGATAGCTTATGCAAATCTAAGAATATATGGGTTATAGATGGTCACGACTTGTATGGAAATGCAAGAATTAAAAAGAATTACCTAGGTAAGGATGTAATAGGAAATCAGTTTAAAAACTCTTTCAAAAGAGAGCTAGTATTTGAGGAAGAAGGCGTTTTTCCAACAGGATTTGGAATTCCAGAAGAGTGCATAATTCCAATAAATTTTGATAAAAAAAATAAATTATTTCAGAATACTTATCCAAAATTTTCATTTTTTGAAAACCCCAACGACTTAGGTACTAAGAATCATCACATTTTTAATAATGAGAATGAATATTATAAAGACCTTTCAGAATCTTGGTTTGGTTTATGTTCTATCAGAGGTGGTTGGGACTCTTTGAGGCTATACGAAATTATTGCCGCAGGTTCAGTACTGTTATTTAGAGATTTCCATAATAAACCAATAAACTGCTCACCTCAAAATTTACCAGCAATAACTTACAGTACTAAAGATGAGCTTTATAAAATAATGACCGATTTAGTTAAAGATGATGTTCCTACAGAAGCATATAAATTTATACTTGAGGCTCAAAGAGATTGGCTTAAAAACAATGGAACAACAACAGCAAGAGCTAAAAAAATATTAAATACTATTTTTCCAGAATCTCTTTTTTAATTTTGCAAACTTTTTAAAAATTTGCTTAAAACGATACCTGTTATTTGAAATTAATATTGTATGAAAAATTTTAAACTTAAGGCCTTTAACATTAAACCAGTCTTTTCTCCAAGATTGCCCACCAGAAAAATGTCTAATATAGACATCTTGATGACAAACTTTATTAATATTAAATTCTAATGATGATTCACCAACTAGTTCTGTTACATTCCAATTAGTAGGTAAAATCTTTACATTTTTATGCAACTCTTCTAATGAATAATGTGTCATCTCATTTTTATCAGAATGCCAACCATAATTTGGTAATTCAAAAAAACTAATATTTGAATGACGTTTAATTCCTGCTAGTGAATACCACGATGCTTGTTCACGAAATTCTTTCCAAAAACTCGAATATGTTTTAAAATGCTCGTGGTAACTTACGTCATCTTTAAGTTTTATATACCTGTCCTCACTTAATATATTTTTTATAAGTTGATTACTCCACTCATTGACTTGAATTGAATAAGAACCCATGCAATGTGTATTACCTGAATCTATTACATAGTTAAAATTTTTTTCAATTGGATACGGCCTTTTTGGATCAACAATACACATATCAGCATCAATATGTGTAATAGTGTCATTTTCTTTAACTCTGCCGCTTTCAATCAATTCCTCTACAAATGTAAATTTCCACCATGTAGGGTTATCCCTAAATAATTTAGGTTTGGTAGTTATCTCTATATATTCTGTATTATTTTGTAAACAATATTCTTTATTTCTTGGAGACATATATTTTTCAAAAAATTGCTGTCTTTCGTCTGGGTAACTTGCGATAACAAATAAGTAATTTTTCATACTTTAAATTTTACTTATAATTCCAAAAACTTATTGAGGGATATTAAAATAAAATATTAAATCATGAAAAATGTATCTTTAGTCATACCTACTTTTAATTCCTCATATTATTTAACACAAATATTAAAAAGTAAATACATAAGTTTTTTTGACGAGGTTATTATCTCCGATGACTTTTCAAGTGAATTTGAATATAAAGAGATTAGAACTATTTCAAAGGAGTTATTATCAAAATATGGAATAAAAAATAAAATAATGAGTAATAATAGAAATCTTGGAGGTTTCTTTAACAAATATAATGGTGTAAATGAAGCAACTAATGAATTAATTTATCAACTAGATACAGATAATTTATTAACTAAAAGCACAATAGATTATCTAAGTAAATTTAAATTCAAGCCTGATACCATTTACTTACCTGGAAAAATATTTTTATTTAAAAATTACAAACAATTTAACAAAAAAATAATTTTTACTAAAGACAAAATAAAATTTGATAAATCACTTGTTCAAGACGAATTAAATGGATTTACCAATAAAATTTATCAAAAAAATATAAATTGGGTTTTAAATGTTGGAAACCAAATATTTTTAAAATCAAATTACCTTGAAATTCTCGAAAAGAACAAAATCTATGCCCAATATCTTGAAGCAGATGCTTATGCTCAAAGTTATTTTTGGTTAAAAAATAATTTAAATCTAGAAGTTAATGCAGTACATAGCCATTTTCATAGGCTTAGAAAAGACAGTTATTGGAATTCTGAAGGTGAAAATTCAATTAGATCTGTAGAGTTTTATAAACAATCAATATTAGATTTATGAATATATTAACGACACCAGATGAATTTTTAGATTTTAGTGTTTTAAATTATCCAAATTTTAATAGCAAGCCTGGATTTGAGACTTACTTTTACAATTATTTTCATAGAAAAAAAGTAGAAAGCCAATATACATACATACCTGTACAGTGGACTAATTATTTCGTTAAACAAAATTACGCTAAAGATATAAATCCATTAAAAATATTTTTAGAAAATAATTTGTTGCCTAACAAGAATTACTTTACTGTAGTTCAATATGATGGAGGGCCTCTTCTTAAGTTAGAAAATTGCTTAGTTTTTAATATGGGGGGTATGTTTTCAACAAAGTTATCAGAAACTACAGAATCAATTCCATTGCCATTGATTTATGAATATAATTTTTCAAAAAATATTAAAAACAAAGAATATCTAGCTACTTATTTGGGTAGGCCTACTCATGAAATTCGAAAATCTCTTGAAAAAAAATTAAAAAATAAAAAAAACTTTTATATAGAAAATTTAGACTCTATGAATTCAAATATAGAAACTAATAATTTAGAAAAATTTGAGAATTTGATTAAATCTTCATTTTTCTTTTTATGCCCAAGGGGATATGGTCCAACAAGCTTTAGGCTTTACGAATCAATTGAATTAGGGACAGTCCCAGTTTATATTTCAGACAATTTTATTCTGCCTTTTGAAGATGAAATAAATTGGACAGATTTTGCTGTTTTGATAAAGAAAAATCAAATCCACAAAATACCTAAAATTTTAAAGAAAATTAAAAATAGTCCCAAATATGATGAATTGTTACATAACCTAGAAATTGTTAAAAATAACTATTTTAATTTTGAATCAACAGCAGAATATATTGTTAGAAAACTATCAAATTTTTGAATTGAAACTTTGTGACAATTTAAAAATTTTTACTTAGCTAAGATAGTATTGTGAAATTTTTAAAAACTGTTGTTCAAGATGTCTTACTAATTTCTAAAATCACTGGGACACAGAATAAAAAAATATTAATTGCTACTTCAATATTATTTAGCCAACTTTCTGTAGTAACTGATGTATTTTTAATTGGGTTATTTGCATATTTAATTGCTGGACAAAAAACGAATATTGAAATTGTTGATTTATTGGGTTCTTATTTTGATCAAAATAGAGTCTTTATATTGTTTCTAATTATTTTTAGATTTATTTTTATGTTTTATCAAAGTTTGATTCTAAGAAAAATTGAATATAGGGTTACTAAAAATATGAAAGAGTATATATTACGAGAAATATTTGAAAAGCGAAACTTTTCAGTTTCCGATTCATATTTTTACACTAACGAGCTAAGTCTTCATATTGGATTTTTCTATTCTAAATTTGCTGCTTTCCTAAATAATTTTTTACAAATTTTAGTATTTTGTATATATTTAATTTATTCAAATGCTCAAGTTCTATCAATTTTTGGCGGAGGGCTTTTACTTCTTTATTATCCAATTAAAAAACTTTTAAAGATTAGTAGAGAGTATGTAGATAAGTCATATCATGCAAACAAAGACTCAATGTCTGAAATTGAAAGAGTCGTTGAAAATTTATTTTTAATTAAGATTCTTAAAAAAGAAAATTTTGAGATTGGCAAATTCTCAGAGACTCTTAAATTATTAAATAGCCATTTGTTGAATAATCATATATTTAATCTTCTGAATGGGTTTTTGCCTAGTTTTCTTACATTATTTATTTTGGGGATATTAATTGTCTTCTTTAATTCTGCAATATCTTTAACTTTAGATTTTATAGGTGTTACTTTGAAACTTTTCAATTCTATAGCTGGATTAGCTGGATCATTTTCAAGTATTATTAATTCTCATGTTCACATGATTAAATTTAAAGAGCTTGAATTAAATAAAGTTGATGAATTTAAAAATAATTTTGTAATTGAGAAGAACAATTCAATAAAGTTTGAAAATACTGGTTTTCA
>Ga0255761_10001279_pt1 | contig 23230 bp, 23 predicted proteins | sample 071ome_29_FD_179961 | JGI IMG/M metagenome (GOLD analysis project Ga0255761, IMG submission 179961) | Coastal salt marsh microbial communities from the Groves Creek Marsh, Skidaway Island, Georgia - 071407BT metaG (version 2) | ecosystem: Environmental > Aquatic > Marine > Intertidal zone >... | reverse complement strand
GTCCGCACGGTCCATACTGGTACGCAGAATGGACTGAGGCAGGAAAAAGAAAAACCAAATATTTAGGTAAAAATTTAACTGATGCTTAAAAATAATTTTTTTATAAAAGTTGCCTTAGGTTCTTTGTTATTAATATTTTTGCGAATAGAACTAGTTTTTTCTGATTTGCTTCCAACCGGTGGGGATATGGGAGCACATATTGTACCGACTAAGTTTTTTGTTACTGAGTTATTTAACAATTTTAAATTAAGTGGATGGTCACATGACTGGTTTGCTGGCTACCCAGTTTACTACTTTTATTTTCCACTTCCTCCGATCATTACTAGTTTGTTAAGTTTTTTATTTCCATTTTCTATTTCTTTTAAAACCATGGTGCTAATTTCACAAGTTCTATTAGTAATTTCTATTGAAATGCTGATGAGAAAAAATTCAAAAGAATTTTCTTTTTACGGATTTGGGGTTGGGTTACTTTATTTGCTTACTGAATCTTTCACAATCTTTGGAGGAAATTTAGCTTCATCACTTGCAGGCCAGTACTCATTTACTTACTCTATTGCTTTTGCAAATTTTTCAATATTTTATTTGTTAAAGTCAAACCATAGATATTCCACAGAAATTGCTTCTTTACTTATTGGCCTTTCGGTGCTTTCCCATTTAATTCCTTTCATGATTTATTTGCCAATATTTGCTTATTACTTCTTAAAAAGTAATGCAAAAATTACTATAAAAATTGCTGCCTTTCTATTTTTCTTGTTTATCGCTATGAGATTTTCTATTTCATTATTTCTAAATTTAGAATTTACTACAAACATGACATATACTCCTTATACCCAGCTTTCAGATCTAGTAAAATCTGATGTACTCCCATTTGCTATAGGTGCAATTATTTATGTAATTTTAAGTAGTAGTAGAACCACTTTAAAGGCAGTTGCTGGATTTGAATTATATTTAGTTTCAATCTCAATATTTTTATTTTTTTACGGACCCGAAAGCGCTCTTTGGAATGGTAGGATTGTTCCATTTTTTAATTTAGGTATCATAATTTTGTTTTTTAATTTACTCCATTTTGATATTAAGAATTTAACAAAAAAAATACAGGGTAAATATCCTTTGATTGTATTTATTTTGTCTATCAACTCTTACTTAATGTATTTGTATTATTCCAAATGGGGAAACACTTATTCAACAACAACGATAAGCATAAATTTAATTATTTTGTTAATGTTTTTAATTTCAATAAACTCTGAAAAATCTTTAATTTACACAACCCTTGTGTCTCTAACTTTTGGAACTTTAAGCTACTTGCCACACTGGTTGAATTGGAATTTTAGTGGTTATGAAAGCAAAAATAACTGGTCAGATATTACAACTCTTTATGAAGGTTTAGATACACTTGAGCCAGGTAGAATCATGTGGGAACCAAATTCTGATTTAAATAAATATGGTACCCCTATGGTACTGATGACAATCCCTATGTTTACAGATCACCAAAGTGTCGAAGGTTTATATTTTGATTCAAGTATAACTACACCGTTTCATTTTTTAACAGTTTCTGGACTTGCTGAAAGACCTTCCAATCCAGTTGGAGGGTTAACTTATATTAATGGTGAATTCGATAAAGGTTTTAGATTAATGGAGGAACTGGGTGTAGATTATTTTATTGCATACACTTCGTCAATTAAAGATAAAGCTAATGAAAGTGAAAATTTTAACTTTTTATTCTCAAATGAAGTATTCAATGTCTATTCAATAAATACTAAGAAAGTTGAGCTTGTTGAAGACAGCTTACACATATTTGAAAGTCCAGATTTTTATGATCGTCTTAAGAATGCAGTTTTAAGAGACGGCAGTGAACAAAGTTTCTTTGAAGCTGCATATAAGAGCTTTAAGGAAGAACTAAATCATAAAATAATTGAAAACTATGATGAGAGCTTGACTGTTCGAAGTGAAAAAAATACTGATCTCTTAATAAGTGATTTGAATATTCAAAATGACTTGATTACTTTTAAAACAAATAAACCTAATCAACTTCATTTAATTAAAGTATCATATTTTCCAAATTGGAAAATTAAAAATGGCTATGGGCCTTTTAGAATCTCACCCTCATTTATGGCAGTTATTCCAAAAGATGAATTTGTGGAAATTAAATTTGAGTCGAGTAATGTTGAAAAAGCTCTGAATTTATTATCGATTTTGTCACTATTTGGTGCTTTACTTATTACTTACAAGTATAAAAAAAGATCTGATAATGTTTAACAAGTTAAAATCTCTAAAAATTTTTCAAAGCGACACATCAATGATGCAGTTAATTAGAACATATATTGTTGGTGCTTTAAATTTGATAATTGGTTTAACTTTGACATATTTATTTCAATTTTTAGTTCTTACTTTTATTGAATTTCCTTTAAGAACTTATGTAACTAATGTACTTGCATTTTTAATTGGTGTAATCATTTCATATTATTTATCAAGAAGAATAATTTTTAAATTTAGTTTTTTTGGAGGAAAGTTAAAAGAGTTTTTAAATTTTTCTTATACTAACTTAATTAGCTTATTTGCTCCAAATCTTGTTTGGTTCATAATTAATTTTATCAATGATGCTTTACAAAAAGATCAACTTTGGTTTCTTGTAATTACAATTCTTATACATGGATCTGTACTACCTATCAAATACTTGATTTATAAATTTTTTGTTTTTAAAGACTCTTTATAAAAAATAACTCTTAATTTAAATAAGCTTTTTATTGTTCTTGGGATTCTTTTATAAATCACAGACACACTAGGTCTAATTTCATTTACTTTCGCAGGTATCTCTTTTATTTTGCCACCGTTTTTTTCTATTCTTAGTAATAATTCTGTATCAAAAATGTCTTGTGTCGAAATAACTTTTGGAAGAAATTTTTTAATTTCTGTTTTTTTAATTGCCTTCATTCCATGGGTATCACTTAATTTTGTACCAAAAAGAGTTTTTAAAAGAATTACAAAAAAATTAGTAGCTAACCGTCTAATTAGCCTTCGCCCATCTTCAGAGGATCCAAGTCTTTTGGAAGCTGTTATTGAGGAATATTGATTATCAAGCATTAATGCTTCATGTAAAAAAGATTCTGAATAATAATCAATATCAAATGAAATAACTAAATCATTTTTTGCTAATTCAAATCCAGCTTTTAATGCATTTCCGTAGTTTGGTTCTGGATTGGATATAATTTTAATCTCTGAATATTTATTACTTAACGCATCAGCAATTTTTTTTGTATTATCAGTAGAACCATTTTCTGAAAAAATAATTTCAAAATCAATGCCCATATTTTTACACAATGAAAAAATTGCATTTGTAGATTCTTCAAGTATTTCCTCCTCATTGTAAATAGGTATTACAATTGAAAAATTCTTAAAGTTAAACTTTGATTCCATCAAGAGTACAATAATTGGGTAATGAGTAATAATCTAGATGTTATTTTTAAATCCTACGATATTAGAGGTGTCTTTGGGGACACCCTATCTTTGCAAGATGCTTATAAAATTGGATACTCTTTCGCAAAATATGTTGATTCAGAGAAAATTTTAATTGGTCATGATGGTCGTTTATCCAATATGGAAATGTTAAACGCAGTTGCATCTGGTATATCTAACAGTGACAAATCAGTTTTATATGTTGGTCTTGTACCAACAGATGTTGTGTATTCTTTATCGGGACTACTTGAATTACCAGGAGTTATCATCACTGCTTCTCACAACCCAAAAGAATATAATGGATTGAAACTTTGCAATTCAGGAGCGGTACCAATTGGTGAGCATTCAGGTCTTTTAGAAATAAAAAACAATATTAAAAATATAGACCTTGGTGCAATAAGCAATTTAAATTTAGAAACAAACAATGAATTGAAATTATATTTTGAGCATATACAGAAGCTAGTAATACCTGAAAAAGTAAATAGCCAAATAAAATTTGGAGTTGATGGAGGAAATGGAGCAATAGGTTCGGTCTTTGAAGATTTATCAACAATTTATAATTTTGATTGTGAAAAGCTTTATATGGAAGTTGATGGAAATTTCCCAAATCATCCGGCTGATCCATCAAACATAGACAACTTGAAAGAAATCATAAAACTCGTTCAAGAAAAAAAACTTGATTTCGGTGTAGCTTTTGATGGAGATGCCGACAGAGCAGTTTTTATTGATGATACTGGAAAAGTTATATCAGGAAGTATGATGACAACATTAATTGCAGACTACTTATCTGAAAAAAATGATAATTTAAAAGTTGTGTATAACGTTAATGTTTCACCGCATGCTTTATCAATACTTGAATCAAAAAATATTTCTCTCTTTAGGTGTAAGGTGGGTCATTCAAACATAAAAGCAATGATGAAAGAACTCGAAGCAGATTTTGGTGGTGAACATAGCGCTCATTTTTATTATAAAGATAATTATTTTGCTGATTCCGCAATACTTACTCTCTTAATGTTTATGACCATTATTTCTGAGCGAGGAGAGAAGGTTAGCAGTATGATCGATAAGTATAATTTTCCTCCATCATCAGGAGAAATCAACTATGTAGTTGAAGATGTAGATAGCTCTTTGGAGAAAATTAAAACTGTTTTTACTGGTGACTTTGATGAACTTGATGGTCTTTCATATTTTGATGAAAACTTTTGGTTTAATGTTAGAGGCTCAAACACCGAACCTAAATTAAGAGTAAACATAGAAGCTCCATCTCAAAAAATACTTGATGAAGTTTTAGAGAAAATTTCAACTACCATATAGATAATAATGATTGAACACGTACTTGATTTAGGTAATCAATTGAAAAAAGAGTTAGAAACTTCAACGGATTTTATAATTGATTCTTACAATGATTTATTAATTGTTGGTATGGGTGGTTCTGGAGTTGCGGGGGATGTTTTAAAGCTTGTTTTAAATGAAAATACTCAAATAAATGTTGAAGTTAGAAAAGCATATGGGATTCCAAAAGTTGTTGCTGACAGGAGGCCAAAGTGTCTTTTTATTTCTTATTCTGGGAACACTGAAGAGACTGTTGAAGCTTTAAATGATGCAATTAAATATAAATTAGATTGGTCAGTAATTTCAAGTGGAGGACAATTGCTAGAATTAGCAACAGAGCATAAACGACCATTTGTAAAAGTTCCACCAGGACTCCAACCTAGAGCAGCGTTTGGACTAATGACAAAAGCTGTAATGCATTATGTTTCTTCTGATAAAGATGGAAAATATCTAGAGATGTGCAATCAAGCTGGTGATTATTTAAATGATGCTTTAGCTAATCAATCAGAAAACGAGTTGTTAACACAAACTTTAAATATCTCTAAAGAGATCAGCACTAAGACTTCTGTAATATATGGAGGTACTCCGTTAACATATTTAGTTGCTCAACGATGGAAGACTCAAATTAACGAGAATGCAAAATCTAAAGCTTTTGTTGGATATATGCCTGAAGTCCATCATAATGAAATACTTTCTTGGGAAGCAAACAAAAATGATTCCAAAAATAATTATCAATTGCTATTTTTAAGATCTTCTGAGGAAAATTCTCAAATTAATAAAAGATTTGAGTTAACAAAAGAAATTATTGGCGATAAGGTTAATATCTCTGAAATTGAGAATATATCCTCAAAAAATATCATTAGTAATTTATTTCATTTAACATTAATAGGTGATTTGGTAAGTGTTTATATGGCTGACAATTTAAATATTGACCCTTATGACATTACTTCAATAGAAAAGTTAAAAAAATTATTAAAAGGATAAATTAAACTATGTCAACAATAAAAGATGCTAATTTAGCTGCAATTGGTAAAGATGAGGTCAACTGGGCACAAAGACAAATGCAAGTTTTAGAAGATATAAAACTTGATTTTGAAAAAAGAAAACCCCTGGATGGATTGAATATCGGTGCATGTATGCATGTAACTAAAGAAACCGCTAATTTAATGTTAACCCTGCAGTCGGCAGGTGCAAATGTCGCATTATGTGCTTCCAACCCTCTTTCTACCAAAGACTCAGTAGCAGCTTATCTTGCTGATAGTGGTGTTGAGGTTCATGCAATATATGGTGTTAGTAATGAAGATTTTTTCAAGCACCTTAATTCTGTATTAGATACTAAACCAGACATCACAATGGATGATGGTGCTGATTTAGTTTCTCTACTTCATACTGATAGAGCTGATTTGCCTGTAATGGGTTCCATGGAGGAAACTACAACGGGAGTAATAAGGCTTAAATCTATGGAAAAAAATAATAAGCTAAGGTTCCCAGTTGTTGCTGTGAATGATTCAGACACTAAACATCTTTTTGATAACAGATTTGGTACTGGTCAAAGTGCTATGGATGGTGTTGTTAGGGCCACAGATTTACTTATCGCAGGACTAAATGTTGTAGTTATTGGATTTGGCGATTGTGGCAAAGGAGTTGCCGAAAGGGCTTATGGTATGGGAGCTAAAGTTACGGTTGTTGAACCAAATTCAGTAAGGGCTTTAGAAGCTCTAATGCATGGTTATGAAGTAAAATCTAGTATTAACGCTGCAAAAATTGCTGATGTTATTGTTTCAGTTACAGGCAACATGCATGCTTTAGATAAACAACATTTTGATGTCATGAAAGACGGAGTTGCGCTTGCAAATGCAGGTCATTTTGATGTAGAGATAAATCTTAAAGCTCTTAAGGAACATAGTTCAAGTGTTGATAGAGTGAGAGAACATGTTGACAGCTATAAATATAATGATAAAGAAATTCTAGTTCTTGCTGAAGGAAGGCTAGTAAATTTAGCTGCCGCAACTGGACATCCTGCATCAGTTATGGATATGTCTTTTGCAAATCAGGCTCTTGCAGCTGAGTGGATAAAAGATAATTATAAAACTCTTGAATCAAAAGTATATACATTGCCAAAAGAAGTGGATTTAAAGATAGCTGCTACAAAATTAGGACTCATGGGTGGTGAGTTAGAGGTTCTTACTGAGGAGCAAATTAAATATCTTGATTCATGGGAGCACGGCACTAGCTAAATTTGAGTATATTTAAAAGAGTCTTATCTGTTGGAAGTGGAAAGCTTGCTTCAGAACTTAACGATGTGGTTCAAGCCATCAATGATAAGGAAAAAGAATTTGAATTATTTTCTGATGAAGAAATAAAATTAAACTTTCAAGAATTATCAAAAAAACTCAATGGAGATCCTCAAAGTATAGAAGTTGAAGCTTTCGCTTATATTAGAGAAGCTGCGAAAAGAACACTTGGCCAAAGACATTATGATGTACAGCTTTTTGGAGGGTTAGTCTTACTTAGAAATAAAATAGCCGAAATGAAAACAGGAGAAGGAAAAACTTTAGTTTCAACATTACCCATTTCTTTAATGGCATTATTTAAAAAAGGAGTACATGTTGTCACTGTTAACGAGTATTTAGCAAAAAGAGATGCAGAGTGGATGAGTCCAATTTATAAATTTTTGGGACTTGAGGTGGGATTAATCCACTCAAATCAAGATCCTGAAGAAAAAAATCAAGCTTATAAAAAAGACATTACTTATGGAACTAACAATGAATTTGGATTTGATTATTTAAGGGACAATATGGCTATTTCTAGTGAGCAACTTGTTCAAGGAGAGTTATTTTACAGTGTAATTGACGAAGTTGACTCAATATTGGTTGACGAAGCAAGAACTCCTTTAATTATCTCAGGCAAAGTTAGTGATTCTACAAAGTGGTATTCAGAATTTACAAAAATTGTTAAGGGAATGAAAAGAGATGTACACTATGAAATTGATGAGGCTAAAAAGCAGGTACATACAACTGAACTTGGAGTCGAGTTCGTAGAGTCAAAGCTAGGAATATCTAATCTTTATGAAAATACAAAAACAAATTTTATTCATTATTTAACCGCAACTCTAAGAGCTAAAACAATATTTGTAAAAGATGTTGACTACATTGTCTCAGATGGACAAATAAAAATTGTTGATGAATTTACAGGAAGAGTATTAGAGGGAAGAAGGTATTCGGATGGCCTTCATCAGGCATTAGAAGCAAAAGAAAACGTAAGAATACAAGACGAAAATCAAACTTTAGCTTCTATAACATATCAAAACTATTTCAGAATGTACGAAAACCTTGCAGGAATGACAGGTACTGCAAAAACAGAAGAAGAAGAATTTGTTCAAATCTACAATTTAGAAGTAGTTGAAATACCAACAAACCTTCCAATACAAAGAGCTGATCAGCAAGATGCAGTTTATAAAACTAATAATGCAAAATTAGATGCTGTTATTGAAGATATAAAACTTAGAAATCAAAATGGACAACCAATATTACTTGGTACAGTGTCAGTTGAAGCATCAGAGGAAATTTCAAAAATACTAACTTCAAAAGGAATTGTTCACAATGTACTTAATGCAAAAAATCATGAACAAGAAGCCAATATTATTGCTCAAGCGGGAAGGTTAGGTGCAGTAACAGTGGCAACAAACATGGCAGGCAGAGGAGTAGACATAAAGCTTGGAGGTAATGCCGAAGAGATGGCCCTACAACTCCAAATAAATGAAAATCAGCAAGATAATCCAAATTATCTCGAATCTAAAATTTCAGAACTTGAAGAAAATGTATCAATAGAAAAAGAAAAAGTATTGTCTCTCGGAGGTCTTTATGTTCTTGGAACGGAAAGACACGAATCAAGAAGGATTGATAATCAGTTAAGAGGTAGGTCTGGTAGGCAAGGAGATCCTGGTGAATCAAGATTTTATATTTCTTTACAAGATGAACTTATGCGTAGATTTCAAGGTGAAAGAATTGAGTCAATAATGACTAAATTAAATTTACCCGATGATGAAAGAATCGAACAATCAATGGTCACAAAAAGTATTGAAAGAGCACAAGCTCAAGTTGAATCATTAAATTTTGAAATAAGAAAAAATGTTTTAAAGTTCGATCAAGTTCTTAATCAGCAAAGAGATGTCATTTATAAATGGCGAAGAGAGTTACTGCGCTCTAAAAATATCAATGGCTTGATAGAAGGCTGGCTATCAGATGTATTAGAAACAGTTGCAAATAATATTGATTCATATAAAAAGACTTATGAAAATCTTGAACATTTCAATGAACTTGTCGAAAACGAATTGGGTGAGCTATTAAGCGACTCAGTAAGAAGTAAATTTCTCAAAAATTTACAAATAAATGATGATTTGGATATTTATAAAAATCTTGAAAATCTTTTTAATGAAAATGAAAAACAGGATGTAGATAACTTTTGGAATCTTGCAAGAGGTTCAGCACTCTCATTTATCGACCAGTCATGGAAAGATCATTTATCTGAAATGGATTATCTACGATCAGGCATAGGTTTAAGAGCAATGGGGCAAAGAGATCCCTTAGTAGAATATCAAAATGAGGGATATGACCTATTTGAGGAGTTAATTAATAACGTAAAATTTTCAGTAATTAGGATTTTATTAAATTTTGATAAAAATTTGATTGTTCAAAAAGATAAAAATATTGATGATAATGTAAAAGAAAAGGTAATTACAAAAGATAAAATAGGTAGAAACGACCCTTGTTATTGTGGTTCAGGAAAAAAATATAAAAAATGTGGATTGGTTGATAAATGTATAAAGAAATCCTAAAAAAAATATCTTTATTTAACGAACGGCTTACTTCTGCCAAGGAGTATCTTTGACTTTGAAAATAAAGTAAAAAAGTTAAAAGATTTAAATATTGAAATAAATAATAAAGATTTTTGGAATAACCCTCAACACGCACAAAAAGTATCAATTGAGGCTTCAACAATAGAAAAGTTGATTTCTTCTCTAGAAAATTTAGAAACAAATTTATCTGATATTAAAGAATTAATTGAAATTACTGGTGAAGATAATTTGAATGAAAATGATTTTATTGAAGAAATAAATAGCTTTGAGGAAATGATTGAAGAGATTGAAAATGAAGCTTTGTATTTTGGCGAATATGATGATTTAAATGCTGTGATAACAATTAATGCTGGTGCTGGTGGGGTCGATGCACACGACTGGGCAGAAATGTTATTTAGAATGTACACGAGGTTTTTATCTAGTCAAAACATGAAATATCAAATTGAAGAAATTTCACAAGGAGAAGAAGCTGGCATAAAATCAGCATCAATCAGAGTAGAGTCATATAGAGCTTATGCAACTTTAGAAAGTGAAAGAGGAGTACATCGACTTGTAAGAATCAGCCCCTTCGACAGCAATAAAAGAAGACACACTAGTTTTGCGGGTGTAGATGTTGTACCACTTATTGAACACAATGAAGAAATAGTAATTCAAGATGATGAAATAAGAGTAGATGTATATAGATCATCGGGTGCTGGTGGCCAGCATGTGAATACAACTGACTCAGCAGTAAGAATTACACACATTGAATCAGGCTTAGTAGTTGCTTGCCAAGCCGAAAGATCGCAATTGCAAAATAAGAATAGAGCCCTCGAATTGTTAAAGACAAAATTAATCCTTAAGCAAAAAGAAGAAGAACTTCTTAAGATTAATAATATAAGAGGAGATCAACACGAGGCTGGTTGGGGTAGGCAAATTAGATCATACGTACTGCAACCTTATCAGCAAGTGAAAGACGCTAGAGGTAATACTGAAGTAGGTAACGTTGCAAATGTTCTTGATGGAGATATTTCCATATTTATCAAAGAGTATCTAAAATGGCGAAGACAGGGAATAAATGATTAATTTAAAAAATGTATCTTTAGTATTTCAAGGTGGAAGCGTAGCTATATCTAATATCTCAACAAAAGTTGAAGAAGGTGAGTTTGTTTATTTAGTAGGTCATTCTGGAAGCGGTAAGTCTTCTTTTTTGAAGTTACTTTATAAAGAATACATAGCCACAAAAGGAGAAATTGAAGTTGCTAATATTGATGTTTCAAAATTACCTAAATGGAAAATTCCATTATTAAGAAGAAAAATAGGAATAGTTACTCAAGAACCACAGTTATTGGAAAACAGGAATACCTTTGAAAACATTTCTTTTGCTTTAGAAATTATGGGTAGCTTGCCCGAAGAGATTGATGCAAAAACCAATACACTTCTAGATTTAGTAGAGTTAAATGAAAGTGCATATAAGTATCCGGGACAACTATCTGGTGGAGAGCAAACTCGAGTAAGCATAGCAAGAGCTCTAGCAAATAATCCTGTAGTTCTATTATGTGATGAACCAACTGGAAATCTTGATCCAGATTTAAGTACTCAAATCGTTTCTTTATTAGAAAAAATAAATAGAGCAGGAACCACAGTTATCATGGCAACACATGATTCCTCAATTGTTAATAGAAGAAAAAAGAGAGTTCTAGAACTCTCAGATGGAAAGATTGTACGAGACGAATTAGATGGAAGCTATATTGTTAGGTAACTATGGGTAAATTTTCTTACGTTCTAAAAAACACTCTAATAAATATGAGGAGAAGTCCACTTCTTGTATTTGCAACAATTATTGCTGTTTTAGTTTCCAGCTTTCTTGTATTCACAACTCTATCTGCAAGATCTATAGTTGAAAACAATACTCTCCGTTGGCAGAATGGAATCCATGTTGTTGTGTTTCTAGATGACAGAGTGACCACTACAGCTCACAAACAATTAGAAACATCACTTGAAGACTATCCAGAAGTGAGAACTGTTGATTATTTTTCTAAACCTGAGGCAGAAGAAGAGTTCAAAGTTTTATTTAAAGATCAACCAGAACTTTTGGCTGAAGTAAATTATGAAATTTTACCTGCATCACTGAGAATAAATTTAAATGATCCATCAGATTACAAATTAATTATTGAAAGATTAGATGGCAATCCAGCTGTAAAAGAGATTAGAACATCTGGAGAAGCAATTGAGAGACTTTTGAGTCTCACAGATACTCTAGTTATTTCTGCTTCAGCCTTTGCACTACTCATTGGTTTTGCAGCATTTATTTTGATTATAAATACTTTAAGGCTTGCTGCTTACTCTAAGAAAAAAGAAATAAAAATAATGAGACTTATTGGTGCTTCCTCAACATACATTAGACTACCGTTTATCTTTGAAGCAGTAGTGGAGTCTCTGATTGGAACAAGCATTGCTGTTGGGTTTGGTTGGGCATTAATAGAATATTCTAAAAGCTCAGTAGTTGCCGATAGTATTTTTGATATAAATATTTCTGATGATTATTTGATATTCTTAACACTTTCTTTATTAATGTTTTCATTAATATTTGGATTATTTGCTTCATTTGTGGGAATTAGAAAAGCTTTAAATGATTAAAAAAATTACCTTACTATTTACTCCCATTTTTTTCTTTACATCCTTTTTGTTTCCCAATGATTTAAGTGCGATTACTGCGGAGGATAGATTAATTGAGGTTGAAAAACAACTACAGGCAATTGCTGAACAAATTAGCAAATACGAAGGTGAAAGAACTGATTTAGAAAAGGCAATACTTGCAAACGATAAAGACTTAGCACAAGTCAATAGTGAATTAGCCGAAGTGCAAAGTAGGTTGGCAATAGTTCAAAGAGAGTTAGAAAAGGCATTAGAAAACTATGATTTTACACTAAATGATCTTGCAGCCGTTCAAGAAAATATTGTTAATGAACAAATAAAACTTGGAAAAATTAAAAATGAGATGTCAGATGTAACTGATGAGTTACTTGAAACTCAAAAAAAACTTGTAGTTGCAGATGAAGGATTACAAGAACAAGCTGTAAGTCTTTACATAAATGGAGTCATGAGTCCTACCACTGCATTATTTATTGAGCTAGATGAACTATCCAATTTCTTAGTTGCGTTAGGTTATGCCTCTACTGTAGTTGACTCGGCATATGAAATTGTTGAACAGTTAAATGCACTTCAAAATTTAGCATCCAATCAAACAGAATTCTTGACACAACGTGAGGAAGAAAGAGTTGAAATAGTAACTAATCTCCAAAATGAAGAAGAAAGAAAAAATGAAATATCTATTGAAGCAGAGGAATTTGCAGAAGAGGTTGAAGATAAAAAAGAAGCAGTTGAGCGAGAGAAAAAGCTAGTAGAGTCTAAAAAAGCTCAAGTACTTAAGGCAAGGCAAAATGCTCAGAGTTTATTAAATCAAGCAAATAAAGAACTTGAAAAATTAGACAAAGAGCATGCTGACCTTGAAAAACTTGAGGATGCTATCCAAGCCGATATTGAAAGGCTTAGTAGTGCTGGTGGTGTAGCCCCAGATAAACTTTCTTGGCCTGTTAAAACAGGTTATGTTTCAAGTGGTTATAAATGGAGAAGACTCGGAGGAACTACAAGCTTTCATGGTGCAATTGACATTGCTGCTTCGAGAGGTACGCCAATATATGCAGCAGGTGGTGGGGTTGTAATACTTGCGAGATATTATGGCAACGCAGGGCGAACAGTCTTCATTGATCATGGTGGTGGAATGACAACATTATATTTTCATATGGACAAAATATTAGTAAGTGTAGGTCAAACTGTTATAACTGGAGACCAAATAGGCACTATTGGTACGACTGGCAGGACCACAGGACCCCATGTTCATTTTGAAACAAGGCTAAGAAACCCAAGTTCAGCCAATTGTTCTCTCTCGTATCTCGACCCTACTTCTCGCGGAAGGGTCAATCCATATTGCTTCCTAGATCGATGAAAGTATTTGCTGAAAATCGAAAAGCACGAAATTCATATGAGTTTTTAGATTTCTACGAAGCAGGGGTTGTTCTATCCGGGTCTGAAACAAAAAGTATACGAAGTGGTGGTGTATCAATAGTTGATGCTTTTGCAAGCATTGTTAAAGAAGAGGCATATATCATGGAAATGAATATCGAACCTTATAAATATTCTGATAATACAGATTACAACCCAAAGTCCCAAAGGAAACTTCTGTTACATAAAGGGGAGATTAAAAAACTCATTGGACTTTTATCTCAAAAGGGGTATACATTAATTGCAACTAAGGTGTTTGAAAAAAATGGATTTATTAAAATCGAACTAGCTTTAGCTAAAGGTAAAAAAGATTATGACAATCGAAAGAAAATTCTAAATAAAGAACATTCCAAAGAAATTAAGAACTATTAAAGGCTTTTTCTGTACCAACTCTGATATCGGGTACTCCAATAAAATTTTTATCAGAGTTCTTATAAATTGTTGAAATTGGTCCATATCCACCTATAAGTTTGTTTTCAACTGAAATTTCATGCCCTTTTTCTTTTAGACGGGATATTTCAGGTTCATTTAAGAATTCAAATTTAATATTAGAAGAAGTATTAGATCCAAAATACTCAATGGTCCATCTGGGTTTTTCTATAATCTCTTCAAAACTACTTTCTCCAAGAATATATGGAAGTATGGTTTGAGCAAGCAACTGTGGTTGATAACGCCCCCCTCTAGTTCCAGTAATAAAATCTAATGAACCATCTTTAGACCATATTGTCGGGGATAAAGTATGTAAAGGCTTTTTGTTAGGACTTAAGCTATTTGGATGACCTTTGATTAAATTAAATCCACACCCTCTGTTGTGAAGAAAAAATCCATAATTTCCCACACCAATTCTGCTACCAATACCATAAAAATTTGATTGAATTAATGAAATACCCAGTCCATTTTCATCAACTGCATTCATGTAAGCAGTCCCTCCTCCATGAGGATTCGGAAAATTATATTTTCCTGCAGCATTCTTGTCAAAAAGACTTACTTTATCTCTGATATATTGATCATCAGTACCTAAAAACTTTTGATCATTTCCTTGATAATCGTAGGTAATATTGTCCCTGTCTGAAGCAAAAATTCTATAAGACTCAATTAAGGTGTGTAAATAGTCATCTTTATTATTAATTATTTCAAAGCCTTTAAGTGCGCTTAGAGTTAAGTATCCTTGTGTACTCGGTGGGCTAGTCCAACCATCGTAACCATAGATTTTTTGATGTAGCGGTTCTCTCCAGATAGCCTTATAATTTGATAAATCTTCTTCAGTTATAAAACCATTTATAGAATTAGAAATCTCTTTGGCAATTTCACCATTATAAAAATATTCGAGTCCATGCTCTTTTAATAACTCTAGAGTCTTTCCAAGCTGAGGCCTTCTGATCAATGTATCAATACTATAGGGTTGATTATCTCTATAAAATGAATACCCAGAATTTTGTCCACTTAATTCTTCACTATGAATATTTAGAGAATTAAACAACTCTTCGCTTACAGTAAATCCTTCATGACAGAGGTTTATTCCAATATCTAAAATATCTTCAATAGGAATATTTCCATACTTATCACTTAACTCACTCCATCCTGCAACAGCACCTGGAACAGTTACTGATAAAGGGTGATTTAAAGGTATATTTTTATAACCTGATAGTAAGCCTAGGTCAACTTTGCTGCCTGAATAACCAGATGCATCAAGAAATTCTGGTTTATTTTTACCTGGTACCCAAATAAGTGCAAATAAATCTCCTCCAATACCACAAGTCTCTGGAGCAACTATTCCTTGGACAAGATTTGTCAAAATTGCTGCATCTACAGCATTACCACCCTTATTAAAAATTGTTGAACCAAGTTCTGTTGATAAGTAGTGTGGAGAAACAATTACATTGTTCATGTGTTCAATTATAAAGATAAATTCTAATTTATTTATCACAGAAAGTTACTTGTATAAATTCAAAGGTTATAAAATAAATAAGCAATTAAGGAGATAAATGAAAGATATAAATGCTCAAGAATACAATGAATTACTAAGTTCTGAAGCACCAGTTGTAATTGATTTTCATGCTACATGGTGCGGTCCTTGTAAAGTTTTAAGCCCTATTTTGGAAGAACTCTCAAGTGAAGTTGATGGAGTAGAGTTTGTTAAGCTTGATGTTGATCAACATCCAGAAATCGCTGGAGCAAATGGTGTTATGGGTGTACCTACAGTTGTAATGCTTAAAGGCGGGGAAGTTAAAGAAAGATTCGTTGGCGTACAGCCAAAAGAAATTATAAAAGAAAAAGTATCCGCTCTAATTTAATTTGCTTAAATTAATTCTTTTTTTCCAAATAGTTCTATTAACTCTATTTTTGGGTGCCGGTTATTTCCTGTACTTAGAGTTGCAAACTTTGTCTACAGAAGTTGATAATGCTATAGCTGTTATTGCAGATATACAATCTTTGCTACCTAAGTTAGAGGTTGCGGTTGATACAGTGATTTCACTTGAGACAGCTTTTCAAAGCTTGTCAGGATTAAGTGACATTCTGACTTTATTGTTAGAACCAATTCAGGGAAATTCATAATATGAACATAGATTTTTATACTACCGACTGGTGTGGAGACTGTGTGAGGTCAAAAGCTCTCTTGAAAAAATTAAATGTCAATTTTAATGAAATCAATGTTGATGTTAACCAAGAAGCAAACGAGTATATCAAATCTTTACAAGTTAACCAAAGAAGGATACCTACTATTGTTTTTGATGACGGGTCGTTTTTGGTTGAACCATCAGATATTGATCTTGAAAATAAGCTAAAAGAATTAAATTACATTTAGTAGTCTTTGTTAAATCTTTGTTAATCGGTCATAAGATATTTTATTTGATATAAAATAACCTTTAATTTAAATAAGTGGTTTGTAGTGATTGATAAAAATATTGAATTTGAACAGTTTGTAAATGAAATACTTGATTTATCAGGTGAAATTGCATTAAAAAATTTTCGAAAAATTAGAGCTTTAACCCTTAAAGGAGATTTTAGTCCTGTTACAAAAGCCGACGAAGATATTGAGAAGTTTATTAGAAGTATGATTTTAGATAAGTATCCAAATCATAAAATTATTGGAGAAGAATTGGATAACTTTGAAGGGTCAGATAATGTTATATGGTTCATTGACCCAATTGATGGCACAAGAAGTTTTGTTGCCGGAAAGCATGACTTTGGAACTCTTATAGCCCTAGTAATTGATGACGAATTGATTGGGGGCGTAATAGATTGTCCAGCTCTTGGAGAAAGGTGGACTTCGTTTAGTTCTAATGAAACTAAGGTGAATCAAAAAATTACCAAATGCAAAGCTGTAGATAATTTAAAAGATGCTGTCATGGCAACAACATCTAGTCATGAATTTGGAATGAAAAAGTGGAGAGCGTATCAATCACTAGAGCAGTCTGTAAAAGTCACAACAACAGGAAGTGATTGTTACAACTATGGCTTGCTTGCTAGTGGGTACATAGATATTGTCGCTGAGAGATTAACCGCACCTCATGATTATTTACCACTAATCAAGGTAGTAGAAGGAGCTGGTGGTATCATGACAGATTGGGAGGGTAAAAAGCTAGATTTCAATCAAAGCAATGTATACGTTTTGGCTTCTGGATCGAAGGAAATTCATGAAATGGCTTTAAAAAAATTAAAAATCATATAATGAAAATACTTATTTGCGATACATTGAATAGCAAAGTTTTAGAAGATTTACAATCACTTGGTGAATGTATAGACATCTCTGCATCTGAATCAAAGGATAAGGATTTATTTTCAGAAATTAGTGATGCAGAAGTTGTAGTTATTAGAAGTTCTACCCAACTGACAAAAGAAATAATTGAAAAAGGAGATAAGCTAAAAATAATTGCAAGGTGTGGTGTAGGTGTTGACAACATAGATTTAGAGTATGCAAAGTCTAAGAATATAAAAGTAACAAATTCACCATCAGCTAATTTAACTTCTGTTGTTGAGCTCGCTGTTGCTTTAATAATCAATGCATCAAGAAAAATTAATCTTTCCGATAGCCATTTAAAAGATGGTAAGTGGGATCGAAAAAAGTTTATTGGAATGGAATTATCTGGAAAACAACTTGGAATTGTAGGTTATGGAAAAGCTGGACGCTTATTGTCTGAGGTGATGAAAAGTTTTGGTATGATAATTGCTTTTTATGATCCCTATGTCAAAGAATGGGATGGTCCTGAAAAAAAAGTAGAGCTAGATGAATTATTAAAAACTTCAGATGTAATTTCAATTCATGTAATTAAAACTGAACAAACAGAGAATCTCATCTCAAAAGAAAAACTCGATTTACTTAAAGAAAGTGCAATATTGATAAATACCTCTAGAGGTGGTGTTCTAGACGAAGATTATCTAATTGAACTTCTAAGATCAAATAAGATATTTGGTGCTGGTCTAGATGTTTATTCAGAAGAACCACCTAAAAATATAGATAATTTTCAAGATATTAATTTAATCACTACTCCGCATATTGGAGCCTCTACAAATGAGGCACAACTAAAAGCTGGTTTAGATACTGTAGAAAATATACGAAAAATATTAGCCGGAGATGATTCAGTAGTTCTCTAAATTTTAAAAAAAATCTGTTGTATTAGTTATAAAAAAATACAATAATTAAATTACGATTTAGTTGTTTAGGCTGGCACCAATAACTTTTTCTTACCGATCAAACTTGCTTTTTATTGTTTCGTAAGCAGGCCATCCATATGGGATACATCCTTCAGTTCCTTTGCTTTGTTGCATCATTACAGGTGCAATAGCTCCTTCTTTAGGACAACCTACGTGTCCCCAGCCAAGAACATGTCCGGTTTCATGATTAATTAGGTAAATTCTATATGTTTCCATATCATTTTTGAAATCAACAGCGCCGTTTTCCCATCTAAAAAAGTTAAGTACAATATTTTGCTCATTTTTGCATGAGTAGATACTATTGGTTTCAATTGGGGCGCATAATTCATCAGTTTTTTCTGGCGACGCAAAAATATAAACATAGTCGCTTTCTTCGACACTAGTTAGCTGAAAAGATTTTTCAGCTACATTTGTCCAACCAAGGTCATTATTTAATATCAGAAACAAAAGATTTTTAATACATAATGGATCAAGACCAAGTGAAGGCTCTATTTTTATTGCGTAATTAAATTTTTCCTCATCCCTAGGATTTACATTTTCAGGTATTACCCATTCCTCTTCAGAATTTTCTTTAATTTGTGTTGAATCTATACAGCCATCTTTTAGATCTGATGTACCAAGATTTTTAGATTTATTTATTACTGAATCATTTAAAAATATTGCTGTTGTTGTTTCCTCCTGAGTATTTTTTATATTTAGTACGCTTGTTACTTCTGTTAATTTTTCATTCCAAACAGCGAGTTCTGATTCAATGCTTAATGAATCGAGTATGTTTTCAACATCTTCTTCATTTAAGTTTTGATAATTTGAAATAAAATAACTTTGAGCATAAGCATAATGAGATGCATAAGTTGAACTTTTTTCGTCTATATTATTAAGTACAGACATCCATTCATCAAGACAATTTTCAGTTAGGCTAAACCACGACCCAAATTTTATACATTCGTCACTTATTGAAAGCAGTTCACTGTCAATAAATTCTCTCAAGCTTATATCTAATGCATTAAACCTATCAATTTCTATTTGTTTTTGAGTAGTTGTTGAAGTTACTGTGGTTTCTACTTGTGTTGTATCACTTTGTTGATCAAGTGAATCACTTAAAAAATTAAACGCAAAAAAACTTACACCAAGCAAACTTATTAACAAAATTGAGGATTTAATGGTTTGATTCATACAACTTATGTTAAAAGGATATTACCTTCTAATAAAGGAAATTATTTTTTGTACCCTTTTTCATCTATAAAATCTTCAGCTTCTAATCCAAGCCCATCAGCAACTCTATTTATATAATTAAAGTAAGAAATTATTTGTACTATCTCTGAAACTTCCTTGTCAACATATCCAAATTCTTTAATTTTTTGTACGTCTGATTTATCAATTTTCCCAGGATTAAGTGTTAATTTTTCAGCAAAGTAGCAGATAGCTTTTTGTTGCTCCGTTAAACCACTTTCCTTCCAGTTAATAGCTATCTCATCAACTAATTTTTGATCTTTTGTCTCCGACCGGAGATCATATAAATGGGCTCTTATTCAGTATTCACATTCATTGGAAATTGAAGTAACTACTGCAAGCAGTTCACGATCAAAGCGTGGAACGTTTGAATTTCCAAACATTGTTGAACTATAGAGACGCATTGAGTCTCTAAGTATTTCTGGAGTTTGTGACTGTATTGTTAATACATTCCAGATTCTTCCAGCTCTTCTTAAGCCTTTTTCGTATTCTTTTTTAAGAAGTCCAGTAGAATTCTTAAAATCAAATAATTTTATGAAAGCCATATTGTCTATTTTTACTTAAAATAATACTGTATGCAACTTTCAAAAGAACTTAAAGACGCAATTGATAACAATGCTTTCTGTGCAATTTCAACTCATTTGAATGATAATGAAATCCAAACACATCTCATGTGGATTGACTATCAAGATAATTGCATAATTATTAATACGGAAAAAGATAGAAAAAAAACAGAGAATATAAGAAACAACTCAAGTATTTCTTTAGTAGTTTTTCATCCAACAGCAATGTATTCAAGTTGGGAGATTAGGGGAGAAGTGACAGAAATAATTTCTGAAAAATCAGCTGATGATCACATAGATAAACTGTCTATAAGATATACCGGTAAACCATATAGAAGAGAAATGAATCAAGATTGGGATTATGAAAAAATTAAAAGTAGAGAACTCTGGAAGATTACGCCAAAAAAAATTAACTCTATGCTTAGACCTCAGGCAAAATCTACTTCTGAGTAAAACTTTAAAAATGGATTGTTTTCAAATGCACTCTGGTCTTCACCAAGATATTCTTTAATTAAATTTTCCGCATCTAATGATATATCTCCACCTCTTGAATCAATATGTCCTGATTTTCTAAATAATTCTTGAGGAATTTTTTTCATAAATCTTTTAAAATTCTCTTCAGAAATTCTCAAAAATTTAGCTAGTGAAAGCTCAACTTTGATTGATTGAGGTAGCACATTACAACTAAACACATATAGCGATGCAAACATAGACCAATCTAAACTTGATGGTCTTCTTCCTTTTTCAAAAACTGTAAAGTCGTAATTTGGAAAGTAGGTATACGGAGAGTAAGCAAGGCCTGCTTTATCAGACAAAATTTTATATATATATCGATCTAGCAATTTGATATCAAGGTTTGGTATGTTTGATTCTATGCTATTTTTACTTATTTGAAATTCACTTTCAATTGGAGAGATTTCAATTTTATTGATAGTAATTTTTCCAAAATAATTTTCAATTTCAACAATTAATTCAACATTATTTGGAATAAAAACCAACCCATCATTATCAGAAGAATCGATGGTTACTGATAGTTTTTCATTTAATTCAAAGCTATTGTTATTAATTTTCATATTTAAAATATTCCAATTCTCAAGTATAATTTTAGAGCTAATAAAACTGTATGGGGGTGAACTGGCTTCGACTTTGAAGTGAGTCTCTCAGTAGCGAGTCGAGGGTCCTAGGGCCTCGTTAAAAACGTAGGAAAACAATATAACTGCCAAACCTAAGTTGGCTTTAGCAGCATAAGCTGCTCGTCACCTATCGGGGCTCCCACCTCGGATAGTAATGGCGTCGAAATGTGGGATGCTTAGTTAGGATACCGACTAACTACTAAGATTAAGGTAAACCTTTCAGGCCATAGGTTCCGATAACTAGCCTGATCGTATTTTATCGGATGCACTCGGAGAAGCTGTTAGGTAGCTTGGAAGGACCGGGGTTCGACTCCCCGCACCTCCACCAATGAAAAAAGTATATACACACGCAGTAATTGGTGCTGGTATTGTAGGTTTATCAGTTGCATTAAAACTTCAAAGTTTAGGAAACAATGTATTAGTTTTAGATAAAGAAACATCTCCTGGAAAACATCAGTCTGGAAGAAATTCGGGAGTCGTTCATTCCGGAATTTATTACAAACCAAATTCATTTAAATCTAATTTATGCATAAGAGGAAGGGAATTGTTACTGGAATTTCTAGAAGAAGAAAATATCCCATACAGACTAGAAGGCAAAATTGTTGTAGACACTGATGTGAATAAGTTATCTTCTTTGGAGGAAAGAGCAAACCAGTTAAATATGGAAGACGTAAAAGTTTTAGAAAAATCAGATATATTGACTCTTGAGCCATACTGTAAGTTTGATAATGCTCTCCATGTTCCACAAGCTGGTGTTGTAGATTATGGTGTGGTTACAAAAAAAATAGCTTCAAAGTTTCAATCTCTAGGTGGAACAATAGAATATTTTCAGAAAATTAAATCAATTAAAACTAACAATGATTTAAAAATTCTTGAAAGTAACAACTCCATTTTCCAATCTGAATTTTTAATTAATTGTGCTGGGCTGTATTCAGATAATATTGCACAACTAGATAATGTTGAACCAGAATTAAGAATAATTCCTTTTAGAGGTGAGTACTTTACAATTGCTGAAGAGAAGAGTCATCTTGTTAATAATATGATTTATCCTATCTCTGATCCAGACCTTCCTTTTTTAGGAATTCATTTAACCAAGACTGTTGATAATAAAATCGAAGCCGGTCCTAATGCTGTTTTAGCATTTGCTAAAGAGGGATATGACTGGTCAAAAATTAATATTTCGGAGTTTAGTAAAACTATTTTTTACTCAGGCATGTGGAAATTAGGTAGAAGATATTTTTCAACAGGAATATCTGAAATGTATAGGTCTTTGAATAAGGATGTTTTTTTAAGAGAAATTTTAAAATATATTCCAGATATTACTAAAAAAGATTTAACTCCAAGAATTGCTGGAGTTCGAGCCCAAGCTGTTGGCAAAGATGGTTCACTAATTGATGATTTTGTATTCGAAAGAAAAGATCAATCTCTTCATGTTCTAAATGCACCAAGTCCTGCTGCTACAGCATCTTTAGCTATTGGAGAACACATCGTAAAAGAGGTTGGTTAGATTTTTTCTCCGGTTTGAACTGACCAAAGTTTAGAATAGACACCTTCCATATCTAACAATGACTCATGATTACCAGACTCAACAACAGAACCATTTTCTAATACATATATGATGTCGGCATTTCTTACAGTTGAAAGCCTATGTGCAATAACAATAACAGTTCTATCTTTTTTAAGAATGTCTAGAGATCGCTGAATGGCCGCTTCAGTTTCATTATCTACTGATGAAGTAGCTTCATCTAAAATCAAAATTTCAGGGTTTTTAAGAATTGCTCTTGCTATTGATATTCTCTGCCTTTGTCCACCAGAAAGTTTCTGACCTCTTTCACCTACAATTGTTTTTTCCTTTTGAGGCAAATTATTTATAAACTCATCAGCTTCAGATTTTTGTGCTGCATTCCATACTTGACTTTCTGAAGCATTCAAATCCCCATAGGCTATGTTTTCAATTACAG
>Ga0255761_10001267_pt1 | contig 23356 bp, 28 predicted proteins | sample 071ome_29_FD_179961 | JGI IMG/M metagenome (GOLD analysis project Ga0255761, IMG submission 179961) | Coastal salt marsh microbial communities from the Groves Creek Marsh, Skidaway Island, Georgia - 071407BT metaG (version 2) | ecosystem: Environmental > Aquatic > Marine > Intertidal zone >... | reverse complement strand
CAATTACGTCTTTATTTGCTGCCATTTTTTCTCCCTTCCTTTAAATCCCTAAAATAATTATAAAGCACTATGCTGCTTCATCTATATCCCGTTGTGAGTGGTTTTTACCGTCTTTTTCTTCATTTTCTTCATTTTCATCGTTTTGTCCCGTCAAAATTATGGCATTACTAACTAGCTGGTGAACACTTACTATTTGATCCATAGTAAAGTCATAGTATGGGAATACTTTTGAGAATTGGCTTTTGCAAATAGCACAGATAGCTGCCATATGTGTTACACCATTATCTTCAACAACTTTTCTAAGTGCCTCCATTCTCGGAAGAGCTCCTTTTACACGAAGCTCCATTAAATCATCAGTAAGAAGCCCGCCGCCGCCGCCGCAGCAAAATGTTCCTTCTTTAATTGTGTCTGAAGACATATCGTAAAAATTATTACATACAGCTTTGATCACATTTCTAGGAATAGCAAATTGACCACCAGGTTTGTCCCCCATTCTTGAAGCTCTCGCAACATTACATGAGTCATGATAAGTGAGGACCATGTCGTCATTTTTTGATTTATCAAATTTAAGTTTGTTATCTTCAATTAATCCATGGGTTACTTCGCAAATGTGTTGTGGTATTGGATAATTTTGATCTAAAAAGTCCCAAGGACCCGCTAAAGTATTTAAAAAACTATATGCGACTCTCCAAGCGTGTCCACACTCACCAAAAACAATTCTCTTTACACCCAATTCTAAAGCTGCTTCTCTAATTCTCAACGCAAGTTTTCTCATATTTTCATAACTACCAATAAACATTCCAAAGTTAGCAGCTTCACTTGCATGGGAGCTTATAGTCCAAGATATTCCAGCTTCATGAAATACTTTTGCATAACCAATTAAACCGTCGACATGAGGTTCTGCAAAAAAATCAGCTGATGGTGTCACTAATAAAACATCTGCACCCTTTACATCAAGAGGAAATTTAACAGCTACTCCTGTATCCTCTTCTACATCCTCTTCTAAACCTTCTAATGTGTCTTCTAGCGCAGGGCCGGGTAGTCCTAAGTTATTTCCTATCTTATGAACTTTACCGATTATTTCATTACAATATTTTTGTCCCACACCAATAGTGTCCATTACTTCTCTTGCTGCCATAGAAATTTCAGCAGTGTCTATACCGTATGGACAATATACTGAACATCTTCTACATTGAGAACACTGATGAAAATAAGAATACCAATCATCTAAAACTTCTTTAGTTAAATTTTTTGCGCCAACTAATTTTGGAAAATATTTTCCTGCAAATGTAAAGTATCTTCTATAAACTTTTCGATATAAATCTTGCCTTGCAACTGGCATATTTTTTGGATCTGTAGTGCCAACATAGTAATGACACTTGTCTGTACATGCACCGCATTTAACGCACGAATCTAGATAAACCTGTAGCGATCTGTATTTACTTTGTAAATCACCCATTTTCTTAATTGCAACATCGTGCCAATCATCAACAAGTTCTCCAGGAAAACCAAGTGGTTCTTGGTGAGGCTCTTTAGCAATAAAAGGTTTGCTATGAGACATAACATCCCTTTGTAACTTTGGAATTATTGGGTACTCTCTGATTTCTGGTGTGTCAAATTTATTATCTGCCATAAAATAAAACCTAATTGTTATTAATTTTTTTCAAGTTCTTTTGCCCATTTTGCAATGTGTCTATTTTCTCTTGCATTATCAACTTGGTTTCTAGATGGGCTAAAAAATAATCCTGGTGCATGAAGTAATTTACTATAAGGAAAAATAATCATCAACAATGCAACCATTATCAAATGTGATATTAAGACTGGATCAGCAGGTATATTTTGAATATCAAAAGTTAAAAGCCCTACAAAAAACGATTTTACGCTTATTACATCAGCTCCCAAATAAAAACTCATAGCAATTCCTGTTGAAGTAATGCATAAGATCAAAACTAACATTAAGTAGTCTGATGGTGCAGATATATAACGAACCCGGTCTACAACAATTCTTCTAATTAATAAACCAACCAAACCAATAAACATTAATATTGAACCATATTTTCCAAAAGGTTGAATTATTAGCACCCAGGTCCATATTGGATCAATAAAATATCGCAAGTGTCTTAGCATATCTAAAAATAATCCAAAATGAAAAAGCCATCCAAAAAGCCAAGTAGCCTTACTAGATTTAAATAAGCTTTCAAATAAAACAACTTCTTTGGACATTCTGAAAATTACGCCCGCTTTTGTAATAGGTGCGGGCATAGTTGGAATTTTAAGAGGCGCTGGTGTTTTTGTATATTGTAAAACTTTAAAAATCAACCCATAAGCTAATATAATAAAAGCTAAATAAAATAATGCAGCTATTGAAATACTTAAAATAGATATCTGCATGCCTTGACTTTAATTTATACGCAACCAGTTGGTTTAGGTAATCCTGCATACTTACAAGCTTGTTTCGCAGGTCCATAAGGAAACAACTCATATAAATATTTACTATTACCTTTTTCTTTTCCTAATTTTTTACCAATTTGCTTAGTAAGAACTCTAACTGCAGGAGCAATTTGATATTCCTCGTAATATTCACGTAAAAAATTTATTACTTCCCAATGATTGTCCTCTAAAGCAGCGCCGTCAGCTTCCGCCATTGCATTTGCAATATCAGCATCCCAATCATTTAGATTTGCTAAATACCCTTCTTCATCAACTTCATAACTTTTTCCGTTTACTTCTAGTGCCACAATGACCTCCGGTTATTAAAAAATTTACTATAGCCAAGATTGAACTGAATCATGCTCAGTAGTTAAATCAACAAACTCATCATATCCAACAATCTCAACCCCATCTATTACATTATCTAATGATAATCCTCTTGCCTCAAGATCTGGCTTCAATGCATATATTTTGCATTTACTGAGTGAATCCATAATTAAATCAGAAAACTTTGTAGATTTCATAACTGATATAACTCCATCCTCAATAAAAAGCACACTACTATCATTAGTACACATAGCCAAACAAGAAGATATTGAAGAATTTTCAAATGGCGACTTATTTACTGTGTGTAACATACTCATAATTATATCCTCAAAAACTCATCACAATATCTTGTTGGTTCATAATTTCTGAAAGCTCATCTCTAGATACTAAATTAATCGAACTCTTTTCTGCGTAGTCTTCGTCTTCGTCTTCCCATACTAGTTCTTGTAAATCAGAAATTGATAAACCCCTTTCTTCTAGAGATTCTTTATCTATATATATTTTTTTAATTTCATAATCTCCTAAAGCCGAATATGTAGAAGAAAAGTTTTTCATGCCAATACCTTCGGTTTTTTGATTCTTCATCAATTGATAAACACCATCGTCAGTAAAAGTTAAACTTACGTCTTGATCAAAAGCAGCAGATATCAGTACAACTTCTAGAGATTCTAAAGCATAAATAGTCCCGTATGGACTTTTTCTATTAACATACATAAATTTTTTAATTTTTGATTCTTCGCCCATCTTTAAAAATTAATCCCCAAATGTAATTAATCTGTCAGCTTGTATGCCAGCTTCAACCAATTGACCTAATCCTGAAATCCTAAATCCTTCTTCAATATTGTCAGAATCTTTGCCATTCCTCTCTGCCTCACCTTTATCTAAAATTCCTCTTCTTTGTGCAGCAGCCACGCAAACAACCATATCAATATTATGCTCTATAGCAATAGCAGACCATTCTTTAGTGATATTTCTATCGTCCTGAGGTGGCGTTGCAAATCTTGTAGCATTATTTACACCATCGTTATAAAAGAACACGCGATAAATTTCATGTCCTTTTTTTATTGCAGATTTTACAAATTGAAGAGCAGTATCCGAAGCTTGATGTTGATAAGGTCCTTCATTAATTAGTATACCAAGTTTCAATTTATCTCCTCATAGTTAGTAGTATTTAAAATATTAAAATCTTATATGAGTAGATGCATTAAGACTATTTCTAGCGCCTTTCCAATTATTAATATGGAACTTTGTAAATGGCAACCCAGTCAATTCAAAGAATCTTGGCCAACCTATTCTTTCTACCCAATCGCTTATTCTTTCCCAATCTTTTGCATCATCTCTATATGCCCTTAAGATTTTTTTCACAATAGCGGTAGCTTCTGGCCATCTTGGTGGATTATTTGGAATACCTGCTGCAACTAGTTTTTGAAAAGTCGGCTTACCTCTTGCATTAGAATGATTACCACCTACCCATACCGATAATTTTGTATGTTCAGCATCATTTATCTGCATAGGTGGACAAGGAGGATAACACGCACCACAACAAATACATTTTTTCTCATCAACTTCAAGCGATGGTTTTCCATTAACTTGCGCGGGTCTAATTGCTGCAACAGGACATCTTGCAACAACAGATGGTCTTTCACAAACATTAGAAACTAAATCATGATTTATTTTAGGTGGTTTTGTATGTTGAACATTTATGGCAATATCACCTTGACCACCACAGTTAATTTGACAACAAGAGGTAGTCATATGTACCCTATTTGGCATATTCCAACCTTTAAATTCATCAATAACTTCATCCATCATAGCTTTTACGACTCCAGATGCGTCGGTTCCAGGAATATCACAATGTAACCATCCTTGAGTGTGAGAAATCATTGCAACTGAGTTTTTTGTACCACCAACAACAAATCCATTTTTTTCAAGTTCAACTATCAAAGGACCAACTTTTGATTCTTGATCAACCATATATTCAATATTGCTTCTAATTGTAAACCTTACATATCCATCTGCGAATTTGTCACCAATATCGCACAATAAATTTAAAGTCATAACATCTAAAATTCTTTGTGTTCCAGCTCTAACAGTCCATATTGCATCTCCACTATGCGCGACATGTTTTAATACACCGGGACGAGGATCTTCGTGGTAAGCCCATTGTCCATAATTCTTCCTCATGACTGGATGCATATACTGAAAAGCATCGGGACACCCAGTTTCTATGGGTGGTCTATTTGCGGCTTTTTCGACTTGTTGTTCTGACATCTGTTTTCCTTATTTTTAAAAATTATTAATTAATTAAGCTTCTGCTGACTGTAAGCGCTCTTTAAACCATTTTTCAGCTTCATCATCCCAGCCATCCATTCTTACATACGAGCTTGTTGTTGGATCTGCAACCATATTTGGATCTACTTCTAATCCAATACCATCTAGGAAATTTACCAACCCAATTCTTTCAATCATTTCTCCACAACGCTCATGTTCTAAACCATTTTCAGCCCAAAAATCTATGGTTTCTTCAGCCAATTCAGTAAGTTTTTCATAGTCTTCTTCTGTCTCTAATTTCATAAATGGAACTATAACAGTACCCATCAGATCTCCAACCTTAAGAGTTCTTTTGCCCCCCATTAAAACAGTAGCACCTTTGTCATCACCTGGACTTAAGGCTTTTGGCATAACATTTAAACAATGCATGCATTTAACACAGTTTCTATTATCAACCTCTAGAGTGTCATCATCTTTTAATGATAAACAATTTGTTGGACATCTAGATATAACATTATCTATGACGTACTGTCTTCCTTTGCTTTTTACAAAATCTTTAACTTCATCTTGATTCACTTTCATATCATCTTTCCAAGTTCCGATAATTGCAAAATCAGCTCTTTCAATTGAATTCACGCAATCATTTGGGCAACCTGAAACTTTAAATTTAAATTTATATGGTAATGCAGGTCTATGAACATCATCTGTAAAATTATTTAATAATGTCCTGTGAATTTTTATTTCATCAAGGTTTGATTGTTCGCATCTTGCAGCACCAACGCAGCACATACCAGTTCTTACACAAGGTCCGGCGCCACCAAGGTCCCATCCATATTCATTAATTTCATCAAAAAAGTGTTGAGTATTTTCAGTTGTTGACCCGATAAACATTATGTTGCCAGTTTGCCCGTGAAATGTTTGTAGTCCTGAACCATGTTTTTCCCAACTTTGACCAAGTTGTCTTAGCATATCGGTAGAATAGTAATTTCCTGCTGGCGGCTGAACTCTGAGTGTGTGGAATTCCTTTGATTCTGGAAAAGCATCACCAACTTCAGAAAATCTAGGAATAATCCCACTTCCGTAACCAAACACACTCACTGTCCCACCTTTCCAATAACCTTTTCTAGTTTCGTATGAATGTTCTAATTGACCTAATAAAGAATTTGCTGTTCCAGATATTCTTTTATCTGAATGTTGGTCTCTTAATCTTTTGATACCAGATATAAAACTTGGCCAAGGGCCGTGTTCTAATTCATCTAACATTGGTGTAGTATGTTTGTCAGCCACTATGCTTTTCTCCTATGAATTTTATTAAACTTATCTAGTGATAACTTAATTTTATGAGTTTATTAAAATTAATGACACTGTTCTTTTGGGGTGTGCTTTATACCCTAATATATATCCCTTTAGTAATATATATCAAAAAAAAATATCATAACCCTCTTAAAAATATATAATCTGTGTAACTATCCTATCAAATTTAATAAAAAATACCATATTATATGAAATCACCATTTATATTAGAAAATGAAACAGAATATAAGAACTGGCGTCAAACTAAGTTAGAGCTTTATCCTCTTAATATTAGTAAATTTTCAATACCTTTAGATATAAATAATTTTCAAAAAAAGGATTTAGATCTAATTAAATTTAATATGAACAAATATAATTTTGCTCTATACAATTTTAAGTCAGAATTAACAAATAACGAACTAGAAAATTTTTGCACAATGCTGAATCTAAACAACTCTATTTCAAATCTTTTTTCAGATTCAAAGAATATTTCTGATATTAGAGATCATAAAGATACAAATAATAATCAAATAGGGGAATATATCCCCTACACAAATAAACCGTTAAATTGGCATACAGATGGCTATTACTATCCACTCAATAATTCTGTGAAATCATTTCTTTTGCACTGTGTTAATCCTGCACATAGGGGTGGTGAAAATCTTCTTTTAGACCACGAGATTCTTTACATATTAATCAGAGATCATAATCCGAGTTATATAAAAATTTTAATGGAAAATAATATTATGGGAATACCAAGGAATAAAAATAATGCAGAAAGCACAAATATAAATGGACCTGTTTTTTTTATTGATGATGAATATTCTTTAAATATGAGATTTACATCAAGACAACAAAATATTGTTTGGAAAAAGAGTGATATAATAGATAAAATTAAAAAGTTTATATTCAATTTTGTTGAATCTGATACTAAATATATAACAAAAATTTTACTTAAAAAAAATCAAGGGTATATTGCTAATAATATTCTTCATAAACGAGAAAAATTTTTTGATAATAAAAACAAAAGACTATTAAAAAGAATAAGATTTTCTAAAAAATTAAAATAATATGCTTACCATTAGTGAAATATTAATAGAACAATATAAAATTCAGACTTATGAAGAACTGAAAAATTATATCAAAAAAAAAATCGATGAAGGAGAAATATTTCTTTCATTAGACATAAAACCAAGTTTTGAAGATACCCCAGATAACTGGGAAATAGATTTAGAGAATTTATTCACGTCACCTAAAAAATAAATTATGTATTGGGAAGAAGAAAAAGAAGAATCATCTAATCAATCAAATGAAAAAATTGTTGATGTTTCTTTCAAAGTCAACTGTAAAAAAATTGCTGCTGACCATGCTTATGATTTATATCAAGCAGTAACCCATTTGATTCCAAAAATTAACGATGTTAATAATTTGGCTATACATTCTGTTTACGGAGCAGAATCAGGGGCAGGATGGGAAAGACCAGAAACAGAAATATATTTATCAAAAAGAACTCGCTTTTGTATAAGAACTCCAATTGAATTTGCAGATGAGCTATTTAAATTAAATGAAAAAACCTTAAATATTGGTAAGTACGAAATGAAATTATCAAAACCAAATATTAAAAAATTAATTATAACTGATACTCTTTTTTGTAGGGCTGTTGTATTTAAAAATTATAGTGACGAGAATATTTTTCTAAAAAATGTTAATGATTTTTTAAAATCTATAGACATAAATATTAAAAAAATGCTTTGTGGTAAAGAACATATTATCAAAACACCAAATGGAAATTTGGTTGGGAAAACTCTATTAATCACAGATTTAGAAAAAAAAGATTCAATAAAAATTCAGGAAATAGGAATAGGTGTTGGAAAATTATATGGATGTGGTATCTTTTTACCACATAAAAGTATAGCACCTGTAGCTGTATCAAAAACAGATGAATAAAAGTAATAACGAGCAAGATAGGAGATTAATATGCCTACAATAGAAATAGCTGGAAAACAAATTGAAACTACAGAAATGGGTTACCTTGTAAATGCCGAGGATTGGTCAGAAGAACTCGCTAACGAGATTGCAAAGATGGAGAAACTAGAATTAACATCTAGACATTGGGATGTTATAAATCATCTAAGAGATGAATTCTTTAATAATGCAGGTAACCAGCCAAACACAAGAAAACTTGTTAAATTTTTTGAAAAACTTTGGGGTGAAAAGATTGACGCAAAAGTACTATATGATCTTTTCCCTGGAGATCCAAGTAAACAAGGCGGAAGAATATCTGGATTGCCAGAAAGCAGAAGAAAAGGAGGATATTAAGATATCCAATTTGGCTAGTGGATTTTATACTTCTAACTAGGTTATCATAGCTGAAATTTTTTATAGGGAAAAACAGAAATGAATAAAGATAAGCAAGATAAGATAAAGAAATTGCTTGAAATGCAAAAAAAATTCATCGCCTTGGATAGAGAAAAAGGCGTTGAGGCATCAGAGTATTTTGCACCTGATGATAGTTCTGAGATATCCGGTTTTAAGGAGCAATATAGAGATTTAGCAATGGAAATTGTTGATCTAGCCCACGAAGAAAAAGGCTCTAAAAAATAACCATTTATGTATGAATTGAAAGTCATTCTTGGTGAAAACGAGTACCCTCTAAAAATCAAAGAAAATATTATCAATGACGCTCAATCTTTTTTTAGTAAAATGGACGCAGACATGGATAAAGGATGGCAAATGAGTAAAAGCTGGGTCGAAAACCCAAGTCAATTTCAAAGATGTCAAATTGCAGCAGACCGTCTATTTACTTCAATCCATTTAAATAAAAAAGAAACTGCAATAATGATGGCTGCCTATATTATTAATCAAATGCCGACAGTAAAAATTATTGATATTGATACAACTGGTAATATGAGTGAGACTTCTTTTTCTTAATTTTTAAGCAAAAACAATCCATGTTGTAGCAATATATTTTTGACCTGAAGATACAATCTGCCCCCTATGTTTATGAGTCCAAAATGGAGGAAATAAAATTAATTTACCTGTTTCGGGTTTTATAGAGAGATTTTGATTAAGAAATTCAGTCTTTCCTCCTTGGTCATCTGATAAGTCGTTTAAATAAAATATTGCAACTAACTGTCTTGAGCTAAACTCGTGGCTTCCTCCGTCTACATGCCAATGATAAAATTCACCAGAGTTTGTTCTTTGAATTGCATATCCCATATCCTTAAATGGCCCATCAAAAAAATCAAATTTCTTTTTAAAAACGTTCAAGGAATTTGCTAATGCACTAAAAAGTAGCTGATCTACATCTTTCCAATTATCTTTACCACTTATAAAAAGATCTGTAGATCTTTTAATATTTAAATCTTCTTTATAATTTTGTCCTATTTTCCCTTGATACTGTTCATCTGTTGAGCTTTCAAATCTTTGAATAATATTGGAACAATTATCTTTATTTAATGCATTTTTGAATTCAAATATAAATGAGTTAGGATTTATCTCTTTCATAATTAATTAATGTATAATGAAGTATTAAATTAAATGTTTAAATTTAAAATGAGTATACAAAGAATACATAGTGGTTGGAATCAAAAAGACAAAAAAAGACAAATTGGCCAAATTGCCAGTGCGGTCGCCGTTAGTATATGGAAAATATCAAAGAAAACTCTACTAAATTTAGAAAACGAAGGTTTTGATACTGAAACTTGGGCTGATAGACTTGAAATATTAAAGGAAGTATCTTGTTTTCAGGTATATGTAACAAATAACGAAATAAAATCCCTAGATAAGGAAAAAAAAATTAATTTCATAACAGATGTTGCAAAAAAGTTAAATGAAACTGTAAATATAAATCAAGTTGATTTAAAAATTGCAGAAGATCAAATAAAGACTAAATTCATTAATCTTTTGAATGAGAGACTTGAAGAATATTCCCAGCTTGTCTATGAAGACGAACCTAGTTATAAAGCAAGAATTATACTAGGAAATCATTTGATGATTCACATGGGAGAACTTGATAATAATTGGATAAGAATGTATGTTGTTGATCAAGAAGTTCCAAAAATACTTCTTTCTCTCAGAAGACCAATTAGTTCTTTGTTAAAGAAATAATTTATTTTTTCCAATTACCGATATTGGCCAAATTTTTTTCTTGGCCATCTGCATAACCCGCATCATATGCCTCAGTGGTTCTTGTCTCTTCTCTCGGTGGATGGCCCAAAAATCCTCCTTGCCAACCCAGAATATATTCATCCTGAATTCCTTGTTCTTCCATTTTTACTACCGCATTTCTATATGTTTCGTTCATTTTTTCCCTCAATGAAAATATTAAATTTGTGTGAATTATAAATCATTTTGCATTATAAAAAAAATCTTTTACTTTTCCACTTTTTATAACGTCTTTTATTTTTATTGCCGCATCTTTAAAATCAATTTTTTTAATAATAGATAATGTTAAAGCTGAAGTGTAGATCAAACTATCTCTAGCTGGCCCATCTTTACCTTTTAATGCATCATTTCCTATTTCGACAACTTTTGAAGCAAAGTCATCAATATCGATATCACTTGATATCTCGTCAAGTTTTTCCCCCTCTTGTTTTTTTAAATCAGGTAATGGTACTCCTCTCATCTTGTGGTCTATAGATATATCTCTAGCATTAAATTTTATTTCTTTCATTTCGCCTGAGTCTTTATAAAAGAAAATTTTTGCATCGCCCCTCAAAGAAGGCGAAACTCCTCCTTCAACTCCTTTAACCAAAATTGCTGATTCAAATCCTGATACTTTAGATAAATCAGAATAGACTGGTGGGTAAGCTGCATGAACATAACCAGTTAGTATGTGAGTTTTATTCTTTGCTCTAATTGGCCCAACTAAAACTTCAATGGTTGTTAAAACCGTTCGTTTAACCATCCTAGTTCTTAAATTAATTAAGTCATATAATGGTTTACAAAATTTTTCTTGGTCGATATATGACCAGCCCAAATCCTTATTACTTATCGCTTCAGAAGCTTCTTGTAAATTCTTATCAACATTAATTCCTGCAACCTGCAAAATTTTTTTTGTTGTTAATCCAAATTTTGGACCAACAGTTTCTACCCCGTGAGAGACACTTGGTAGACCAATTGCTGAAAAAACGGCTGGAAGATAAGCACTAATTGGTGTATTTCTTAAAAAGCCATTATAGGGTTCTGCTATATCAATTAACTCATTAACATCAGCAGTTATTATATTTGACTTATCAATTAGCGCTTTTAAAGAACCAATATTTTCATCCATTGTTTCCCTTTTCATTCGCATAGCGATTAAATAAATAGCAGCTTGAACAGAATCAACACTGTTATCTAAAATGCTTAGCATAGAGTTGTAACTATCTTCCTCTGAAATATTTTTACTAAACTCTGGTCCTGTTGCAACTTTTTGAATTGCCGCTCTCAATACATTTTTTGACAACTGAATCTCCTGAAATATTTTATTTTTATCATATTATATGTATATACTAATTAAAATAAATATTGTTAATGGGGTATAAATTATGAAAAAAGAAGAAGTTGAGTTAAATAGTGGTTTAAGTGCATTTGAAGCAAAGCATTTTTCAAGAGCGATGCAATTACTTTCTCCTCTTGCGGAAGCAGGAAATACTGAAGCTCAGCATAGATGTGCCATAATGTACCAAAATGGATTAGGTAATAAAACAAATCAGCTTTTAGCTTTTAAATGGATGAAAGCAGCTGCTGAAAGTGGGCACGCACTAGCTCAACATGGTTTAGGTTTTATGTATATGGATGGCGATTGCGTTGAAAAAAATGGTGATGCTGCAGTATATTGGTACACAAAAGCTGCTGCTCAAGGCTTAGTTGGCTCATTAACAACTTTAGCAATGATGTATGAGGAAGGAAATCTTGTTAAACAGGACAAGGAAAAGGCAAAAGAATTACTAAAGCAGGCGGGTTTTTAAAAAAAATAAACAAGCTAATACTATTAGTGTAAAATTATATTATATATTTTTGTTATTGGGGGGCTTAAAAATGTATAGTGTTTATCAAAGGTTAAATAGATTATTCTATGCTATTACTTTAATTTTATTCTTAATTCATCCATTCAATATAATTTACTTTTTTATTAAAGGTAAATCTTTCTTTGGATTCATTAGTAAATTTTTCCCCTATAATGAAAGCACTGTCGCCCTTGCTGCGCTTTTAATATTCCCTTGCTATTTATTAATTAGATGGGTAATAACTGGCAGATTTACAATCAAGCCTGCCTAACTATCGATTATATCTGTAACTGCTCCAGTAGATGCAGAAGAAACCTGAGATGCATACTTAGCTAAAACCCCTTTTTTATATTTACTTTTAAAAACAGGTAGCTTTTTAAACCTACTATTCATTTCTTTTTTACTAACTTTTAAAGTTATAGTTTGATTTTTTGCATCAATAATTATTTGGTCGCCATTTTTAATAACTGCAATTGGGCCTCTTGAAGCAGCTTCTGGAGCAACATGCCCAATTACAAATCCGTGACTTCCTCCAGAAAATCTTCCGTCTGTAATTAACGCAATATCTTTACCTAAACCTTTACCCATTATTGCACTCGTTGGTCCAAGCATCTCTCTCATTCCTGGACCACCTTTTGGCCCTTCATATCTTATAACAATAACATGACCTTTTTTAACCTTGCCATTAAGTATTGCTTTCATTGCCAATTCTTCCGAATTAAAAACTATTGCCTTCCCCTCAAAGACTAAACCCTCTTTGCCAGAAATTTTAGCAACTGCTCCTTCTGGAGCAATATTTCCGTAAAGAACTACAAGATGGCTATCTTTTTTTATTGGATTATCTAAAGATTTAATAATTTTTTGTTTTTTTGGATATTTTTTTACCTTACTTAAATTTTCTGAAATAGTTTTTCCTGTAACAGTTAAACAATCACCGTGTAACATTCCAGCATCTAGCAAAATTTTCATTAAGGGTTGTATGCCGCCAATTTTAACTAATTCAGACATCATATACTTACCACTCGGTCTTAAGTCACCGAGAACAGGAACTTTTTTCCCAATTTTTGTAAAGTCATCCAGCTCTAATTTTACTCCAACTGCTTTTGCCATAGCTAAAAGATGTAAAACAGCATTTGTAGAACCACCAAGAGTAATAACTACAGTTATTGCATTAATAAAAGCTTTTCTTGTCATAATATCTTTAGGTGTAATGTTTTTTTTAAGAAGATAATTAATTGCTTTACCAGCGTTAATACAATCTATATTTTTTTCTTTTGATATTGCTGCTTGAGATGAGCTACCAGGTAAACTCATTCCTAAGGCCTCAATAGCAGAAGCCATTGTGTTAGCCGTATACATTCCACCACAAGATCCAGGTCCAGGAATAGCTTTCTCTTCAATGGTTTTTAGCTCTTTTTGTGAAATTTCATTTTTTGCATATTGTCCTACAGCCTCAAATACCGAAACAATATCAATTTTTTTATTCTTATAAATACCAGGCATAATAGTTCCACCATAAATAAATAAAGATGGCCTATTTAGTCTAGCTAAACCAATAAGACAACCTGGCATATTTTTGTCACATCCACCAATTGCAATCAAACCATCAAAACCTTCACAGCCTGCAACAGTCTCTATAGAGTCTGCAATTACTTCTCGAGAGACCAAAGAGTATTTCATGCCTTCAGTTCCCATTGATATACCATCTGATATAGTTATTGTATTAAATATAACTGGTTTTAAATTACTTGAAGACACTCCAGAACTTACAGATTTAGCCAATTTATTAATATGTGAGTTACAAGGAGTTACTTCACTCCACGTTGATGCAATTCCTACTTGAGAGATTTTAAAATCGTTATCATTAAATCCAACGCCGCGCAACATAGCTCTACTAGGAGCTCTTTCATAACCTTTAACAATATCACCTGAGAATTTTGTATTATTTTTCTTCATGATTTTTCAAATATTACGTAATGTTCTATATCTAGTTCTATTCCAATCGGCTCCCCGATTTTGTGATCGTGATGACTAGGTGCATAGCATAATAATGGGTATTTTTCATTATACAGCAACTTGTAAAGAAATTCCGCGCCTCTAAATTGTTTTTCTATTACAACTGCTTTTGTTTTACTCTCATCATTATGTATTACATCATCAGGTCTAAGAAGCATTTCTAAATTTTCTAATTTTCTCATCTCGCTATCAAGTTTTTCTAACTCTAAAACTCCTAGTGGCGTCTCAAATGTTCCATCATTTTTTTTCAATATTGGCAAGAAAATTCCAAGTCCAACAAAGTCTGCGACAAATTTATTTACTGGCTTATGATAAATATCATATGCATTACCAACTTGCTCTATATTTCCTTCATTCATTATTGCTATTTTATCAGCAAAATTAAAAGCTTCATTCTGGTCGTGAGTGACAATTACACTTGTTATAGATAACTCTTTTAATAAATCCCTTACATCTGAAACTAAACTTTCTTTTATATCTGCATCTATGTTAGAAAAGGGCTCATCTAATAAAAGAATTTCTGGTGATGCCGCTAAAGCCCTAATCAAAGCAACTCTTTGTTGTTCGCCTCCTGATAATTCATGAGGAAACTTATTTCTGCACTTATCAAGATTAACTAGTTCTAGGAGATAATTTACTCTGTCATTTTTTTCTTTTTTTGTTTTATTTTGAAGCCCAAAACCAATATTAGATTTAACATCCATATTTGGGAACAACGCATAATCTTGAAAAACCATACCCATTTTTCTATTTTGTACAGAGGTATTTTCTATGTTATTTGAAATACATATTCCATCTTTTAAAATTGAACCCGAAATAATATCTTCAAATCCTGCTATTGCTCTTAGTAAAGACGTCTTCCCACAACCACTAGGGCCTAATATACATCCAATTTCCGATTCATTTAAATCAAAATTTATATTTGAAAGAATTTTATTATTATTATTATCCCCATAAGCTAAAGATAAATCAGAAATGATTAATTTTTTATTCATATAAAAATTATACCTTATTTCTTTTTCCTAATATATTTTTTGTAATAAATATTACAGGTATTATGCCAGCTAAAACAATCATTATGGCAGCATTTGAAGCGTCAACGATTTTCTCATCTGAGGCAAGTTCAAATGCTTTAACAGATAATGTATTAAAATTAAAAGGCCTTAAAATGGATGTAAGCGGTAACTCCTTCATAATATCAATAAACACAATTAAAAAACCTGTAAGCAATGAAGTTTTAAGCATTGGGAAATGTATTTTTTTTAATATAGTCTGTGTATTCGCACCCAAGGTTTTTGCTGCATCGTCTGTTGCTAAACTAATAGAATCTAATCCAGATTTTATTGTTCTAGAAGAAACCGTTAAAAACCTAATACAATAAGCAAAAATTAAAATAAAAAAAGTACCGCTAAAGATCAAACCGACAGAAAAATTGAATTTCGATATTAAAAATTGGTTAATATAATTATCGAAGGTTGCAAAAGGTATTAAAACTGCTATCGCTACTACTGGACCAGGAATTGCATAACCAAGCGTAATAATTTGCATAAATTTATTAGTAATACTTTTTGGACTAAGTCTCTTAATATATGTAACCAAAACAGATATTATTAAAATTATAAATGCTGAGCAAAAGGCTAAAAAAATTGTATTTTTTACAATTTGAAAAAATTCACTATTCCACGCCTCATTTGACAAAAAAAACGACCAATAAATTAATTGCAAAAAAGGAATAATAAAACCAAATGTTAAAGGTAATAAACATATAGTAATGACAATGAATTTATTTTTATTTGATATAATTTTATAATTTAATTTTGATTGAGTTTTAATATTTTCAGCATAACGTACTTTTTTTCGTGAATACTGCTCTATAAAGACAAAAACAAAAACAATTGTAAGTAATAATGAAGCCATTTGTGTTGCAGTAACTGTATCATTCATTCCAAACCAAGTTCTAAAAATACCAGTAGTAAATGTTGGTACTCCTAAAAATTCAACAGTACCAAAATCTGCTAATGCCTCCATCGCTGCTAATGTAACTCCTAAAATAATAGAAGGACGTGCCATTGGCATTGATACTCTAAAAAGTATTTGTAGTTGGGATGCGCCTAATATTTGGGAATTTTCATATAATTCTTTTGATTGCTCTAAAAAAGCTCCTCTAGCGAGAATATAAACATATGGATAAAGCACGAAAGATATCATAAGTATGGCGCCAGGAAGATTTCTTATGTCAGGCAAAAATCCAAAACTATCAATTATTCCAACATATGTTATTGCTATAATATATGCCGGCATAGCCAATGGCATAAGTAAAAGCCAAGAAATTAATTTCCTGAATGGAAAATCAAAAATTGAGGTTAGCCACGCGGTCACTGTTCCCATTATAAAAGTACAAAAACCTACTCCTAAAGCTAAAGCTAAAGAATTAAAAAAATAATCATAGAGAACATTGTCGATTATATGAAGCCAATTATCATTAAAGGGAAAGAAAATTGATGATGCCAAAAAAACAAATGGCACCATAAATATAACTGCAATAAACAACGCTATTCTTTCTAAACTTAAAATTTTAATCTCCTAATAATTATTGCCAACCAACTCTATCCATTAATTTTACTGCATTAGGATTTAAATCACCTAATTGATTTATAATTTCCTCATCAAGGATTACTTTCCCCCAACTTTCTAATAATTCATTTGTTTTAGCGGTCGAAAGAACAGGATATTCATAATTTGCTGTTGCATACCACTCTTGAGATTTTTTATTAAGTAAAAAAGTTATTAATTTGCGCGCGTTTTCTAAATTTTTAGAATATTTTGTTATTCCTACACCACTTACATTAACATGAGCTCCCCTGTTCTCTTGGTTTAAAAACATCAAGCCAACTTTGTTTGCAGCTTTTCTTTGAGCAACATCTTTTGATTTCAGCATAATTGCATAGTAATAGTGATTAACTATAGCAATATCACAATCATTTTTTGCTACAGCTTTAATCTGAGCTCTATCATTACCAGATGGTTTTCGTGCAAAATTCTCAACAACTCTCTTTATTAATTTTTCTGCATTTTTCTCCCCTTGATTTGCAATCAATGAAGCGACTAAAGATTGATTATAAATATTGTTTGATGATCGAACACAGATCCTTTTGCTCCATTCATTATTCGCAAGGTCCTCGAAATTCTTAATATCATTTTTTTTTGTATTTTCTTTAGAAAAAATAATTGTTCTTATTCTTTTTGATAGAGCGATCCATTTATTATCTTTATCTATGTAATTCTTAGGTATTTTTTTAATAACTGGAAGATTGGATAGCGATTGAAGTAAATCCATTTTTTTTGCTCTATCGAGCCTACCAGCATCTACTGTTATTAAAATGTCTGCAGGCGAGCTTTTTCCTTCAGACTCAATTCTTTTTATAAGCGCATCAGATTTTGCTGTGACTAAATTCACCTTAATTCCTGTTTGGTTATAAAATTGATCTAAAAGTGGTTTTATCAGTTTAGCTTTTCTTCCAGAGTAAACATTTACCTCTGATGCACTAGTTATTGCAGGATAAATAGTAAATATTAATATTAATATTACATGCAAAGCTTTATAATTATTCAAAAAACGTGTATTTTGCATTTATATTTTCCTTGTGTTTTGGTTAAGTAGGTCAAAATGATAATACTTCTCATTTGCATATGCAAATGAATATAAAATGACAATTTTGGAGTCGTATATTATGTCAATGTCTGATAAAGATGGTTTTATTTGGTTTGATGGAAAAATGGTCCCTTGGAGAGAAGCTAAGGTTCATGTTTTAACTCATACCTTGCATTATGGTATGGGTGTTTTTGAGGGTGTTAGAGCCTACCAAACTAATTCTGGTACTGGAATATTCAGGCTAGAAGATCACACCAAAAGGTTAATAAATTCTGCAAAAATTTTGGGTATGAAAATTCCTTACTCTCAGCAAGAAATTGAGGAAGCACAAAAACTCGTAGTTGAAAAAAAATAATTTAAAATCTGGTTACATACGTCCAATGTGTTTTTACGGTTCTGAAGGAATGGGCTTAAGGGCTGATAATTTGAAGGAACATTTAATAGTTGCCGCTTGGGAGTGGGGATCTTATTTTAGCGAAGATAATTTAAAAAATGGAATACGTATTAAAACATCTTCATACACAAGACATCATGTTAATGCAACAATGTGTAAAGCGAAGGCTAATGGTAACTATATAAATTCAATGCTTGCTCTTCAAGAGGCATTAAACTGTGGATATGATGAAGCGCTACTCTTAGATGTAAATGGATATGTTTGTGAAGGAAGTGGTGAAAATATTTTTATTGTCAGTAATGGGAAAATATATACGCCTGAAGTTAATTCTGCTTTAGACGGAATAACAAGAAGAACTGTTATGCAAATTGCAAAAGATGAAGACATTGAGGTAGAAGTAAAACAAATTACAAGAGATGAGATTTATATCGCTGACGAAGCATTTTTTACTGGTACTGCAGCAGAAGTAACACCGATAAAAGAATTAGACAATAGGTCGATAGGAAATGGATCGCGCGGACCAATAACCGAAATACTACAAAAAAAATTTTTTGATATTGTTAATGGAAAATCAAAAAAATATAATGAATGGTTGACGATAGTTAAGTAATAAAATGTCTTCTAGTAAAAAAAATAAAACTAGTATTAGTATTAAAAAAAGCGATTTACCTTTGAGTTGCCCCAGAGAAAATTATTTAAAATTATCTCATCCAAAAATTTTTTTACCTATTGAAAAGCAAGTAGAAAAAAAAATCGAATGCCCTTACTGCTCAACATTATATAAATTAATTGAAGATGATTAACTATATTTAATCAAAGATGCTAATTTCCATTATTATTACAACTTATAACAGCCCAAATTATCTTAGAGTTTGTCTAAATTCTTTTACACATCAAACTGACAAAAATTTTGAAATCATAATAGCCGATGATGGCTCTACAAAAGAAACAAAAGATGCTATTAAAGAATACAATAATAATAATTTTAAAATATCTCATGCATGGCACGAAGATCAAGGTTTTAGAGCAGCAAAAATTAGAAATGAAGCAGTAAAGCTCTCTTCAGGGGAATATTTAATTTTTGTGGATGGGGACTGTATTGCTTTTAAAGATTTTGTTAAAAATCATAGATCATTATCCGAAAAAGGTTACTTTTCCAGAGGTAATAGAGTTATGACATCAGAAAATTTTACAAAAGAAATAATTAATAAGGATATTAATATTAATAGTATTTGTTTTGCAAATTTCATAAAACTAAGAATTCAAAAAAAAATTAATAGGCTTATTCCTTTTTTTAGAATTAATAAATATCCATTTCGTAAAATATTAAAAAAAAAATGGAAAGGAGCAAAAACTTGTAACTTAGGTGTTTGGAAAAATGATTTCAAAAATATTAATGGATATGATGAAAATTATATAGGATGGGGTAGAGAAGATTCTGATTTCGTAATAAGACTAATTAACAGCGGTGTATATAGAAAAGAAGCTACTTTTTCTACTGGATTATTACACCTAAATCATAAAATTAATAGTAGAGAAAACTTTTCTAAGAATGATAAACTATTACATGAAGCAATTTCTATGAAAAAAAAATTTATTAAGAATGGTTACAGGAAATGAGTCTATTTAGAAAATCAAAAATTCTAATAATTGGTGATGCAATGTTAGATAAATATACTTTTGGAAGTACTAATAGAATATCTCCTGAAGCGCCAGTGCCAATTTTTAAAATCGAAAAAGAAATTTTAAGACCTGGTGGGGCTGCAAATGTTGCAGCAAATGTTAGAAGTCTAGATATGCAAACTGATTTAATAGCAAATGTTGGTGTCGATAATAATGGGAGAATTCTGAAAAAGTTGATAAAAGATCTAAAAATTAACTTATTTTCAAAAGCAGATAAAAATTATAAGACCGTAACTAAAACCAGGATAATTTGTAAAAATCAACAATTAATAAGGATTGACGATGATTGCGAATTAAATGAAAATAAAATATTAGGTAAAGATATTGAAAAACTCATAAAAAATTGTGATGCAATTATTTTTTCAGACTACAATAAAGGTTCCCTAGGAAATATTAGTCAACTTATTAGAATATCAAATAAATTTAAAAAACCAGTATTTATTGATCCTAAAGGAAATAATTTTGAATGTTATAAAAATTCATTTGCCATAACACCTAATTTAAAAGAATTTGAAAATATTGTAGGTCCTTGTAAGAATCATGCTGAAATTGTTAAAAAAGCAACTAACTTATCAAAAAAACTAAATATTAATTCAATTTTAGTTACTCTAGGTCCTGATGGAATGATACTAGTATCAAAGAATAAAAAATATCAACACATTAAAGCTACTTCAGAAAAAGAAGTTTTTGACGTAACTGGCGCTGGTGATACTGTCATAGCCGTATTATGTGCTGCATATATTTCATCAAAAAGTAAAGATCTTAATTTTGCAGCAAATATAGCAAACATTGCTGCTGGAGAAGTGATAAAAAAACTAGGAGCGCGATCTATTAATAAAGATGAACTTACATCTTTGGTATACAAAGATTTACATTTAGAAAGTGAGTTAGAAATTGAATATTATAATAAATTAGATGAGCTTGATGACTTTGATAGAATAATTAAAAATCCAAAGGATCTAAAGAAAATCTTATCTCTTATACGTTCTCTTGGTTTTTCTATTGGATTTACAAATGGTTGTTTTGATATTTTGCATAAAGGTCATACAGCATATTTAGATAAAGCAAGAAATTTAGCAGATTTTTTAATAATAGGTGTAAATGACGACAATTCTGTGAAAAAGCTAAAAGGAAGCAAAAGACCGATCAACAAAATTAAAGATAGAATGGAAATGCTTAGACGAATTACTCTTGATGATGCTTTCATAATAAAGTTTAACGAGCTAACACCAATTAGGTTAATTAGAGAGATTAAACCAAATGTTCTTATGAAAGGTGGGGACTATAAAAAAAATGAAATTGTTGGTAGTGAATTTGTAATAAAAAATGGCGGTATTGTAAAAATCATTCCTTTTGTAGAAGGATGCTCAACATCAAATATAATTAAAAAAATAAATAAATTATCTGACTAAAATATATGTCTCAAGAAAAAATTCTCATTATTCCACAAAACTGGCTAGGTGACGTAATAATGTCACAAGTACTTATAAAAAAAATAAAGTACGAAAAATCCAACGCAAAAATACACATATTAGTAAATTCAAAATTCAAAGATTTAGCAAATAGAATGAACGAAGTAGATAAAGTTTTAGAATTAGATTGTAGCCATAAAGAATTTGGTTTTATAAAAAGATATAAATTAGCAAAAAAAATTAGTAATTCATATGATCACAGTATTGTTCTATCAAGATCAATAAAATCTTCGCTAATACCTTTTATGGCGAATATTAAAAAAAGAACTGGAGAACTTGGAGAGTGTAGGTTTATTTTAGTTAATGATATTAAAAAATTTACTAAAAGTTTCAGAAGAAGAACTGCAGATAGGTATTTATCTATGTATGGTAATGCTGAAATTTCTGTGAAAAAAAATTATTATCCTAGTCTTGATAAAAATGAAAAAAATCTTGAAAGACTAGTAAAAAAATTTTCTATCAATACTTCTAAACAAATAGTTATTTTCGCTCCAGGAGCTGCATTTGGTCCCTCAAAGATGTGGCCGCAAAAAAAGTTTTTGGACTTAGCAAATAAAATAAATAACAATTATTTAATTCTTGTTATGGGAACGCAGGAAGAAGAGAAATTAGGTGGTATCATATGTGAAAATAATGCACAAAGATTAAACTTATGCGGCAAAACAACAATAGTTGACGCTATTGATTTAATGCACTTATCAAAATTTTGTGTTTCAAACGACTCGGGATTAATGCATTTGTCTGCAGCTACAAATACTAAAACAATATCAATATACGGATCAACATCTCCTGTGTTTACACCGCCATTAACTGAAAATAAACATATTTTTTATAAAGAGCTATCGTGTAGCCCTTGTTTTAATAAAAGATGTAAATTTAACCACTATGATTGTTTAAATAATATCTATGCCGAAGATGTATTCAAATCACTTAAATAGTTTTTTAAACCTTCTGCTAAACTTGAAAATTTATAACTGTACCCAGCTGCTTGCAATTTTGTTATATCTGCTTGTGTAAAATTCTGATACTTTGGGATCAATTTTTCTGGCATTTCTATATAGTTTATTCTTTTATCTTTGTCTTTATAAAATTTAAAAATATTACTTGCAATAGCATTAAAAGATTCTGCATTACCTGTGCCAACATTATATACGTCGTGGCATGATTCTTTCATGAAAAAAATATTTACTGAGACAATATCATCTATATAAATAAAATCTCTTTTTTGTTCACCGTCAGCATAGCCACCACTTCCCTTAAATAAGGATATTTTTCCAGTAGTTATATATTCTTGATTCATCTTATATGCCATTGAAGCCATTTTTCCTTTATTTTCTTCTCCATCTCCATATACATTGAAATATCTTAACCCAACTGCTGGGTAGTCCTGTTTCATAATGAATTTATCAAATAATAACTTTGACTCTGCGTAAATATTTAATGGCGATTCATTTTTAGATATTTCTTTTGAATCTTCGTTTAATCCATATACTGAAGCACTTGATGCATATATAAATTTAGCTTTATTTAATTTTGCGATTTCAAAAATTTTCTTGGAATACTTATAATTTATATCCATCATATATTCTGTATTATATTCCATAGTATCTGAGCAAGCACCCTGATGAAAAATAAATTTAATATCATTTAAATTATTTAGATCGTCGTAATGCCTGTATTCAACAAAATCTAATTTACCAAATCTTTTTGGATCTGGGTTTTTTTCTTTATCATCGATTAAAATTAAATCACTTATATTCATCTGATTTAATCTTTTTGCAATATTGTAACCAATGAATCCTGCTGCGCCTGTAACTATAATCAA
>Ga0255761_10001265_pt1 | contig 23390 bp, 29 predicted proteins | sample 071ome_29_FD_179961 | JGI IMG/M metagenome (GOLD analysis project Ga0255761, IMG submission 179961) | Coastal salt marsh microbial communities from the Groves Creek Marsh, Skidaway Island, Georgia - 071407BT metaG (version 2) | ecosystem: Environmental > Aquatic > Marine > Intertidal zone >... | reverse complement strand
GTCGCTGTTCCTTGTGGTAACACTCCAGCACCTTCTGCAACCACCCCAGTCCCTCAGCAACGAGCAGAGAACGTTGACGACAACTCGTGTATTGAAGGAAGTATTCTTGGCGGCATTGCTGGCGGCGGCATTGGTGCTGCTGTATCTCGTGGTGATGGTCGTTGGTGGGCAATACCCACAGGCATCGTAGCAGGTTCAATGGTGGGATGTCAGATTGATGGCGGTTGATCAACTGGAGATTGAAAGGTGCATTGATGATGACTATAATGTAGTCAATCATTATTACCGTGCAAAGCGCCTTCACCCCGACATTCCTTTTTATCTGCAGGATGAGCACGGGGACACCTACGAGTTTGGGTGGAAACTGATTTATGAATACATTGAAAAACTCACCAACGACGGTTATGGAACTTAAGGACTGGTTGAACTCAATCAACTTCACCAAGCAGAATCTGCTTGAGGAGGATTCTTCTCTCGCCAAGGATTATCCTCCTTTTATTATCAATCGTTGTTTGTCTGGTCACTTGGATTGCGTCTTACTTGCCAACGAGATGAACAAGTACGCATTTCTTGATAAAGACATGCAATATGAATTTTATCTAAATAGTTTGAGAAAAAGGAAGAGATTCTCTCCTTGGCTTCGTAAAGACAAGATCTCGGATCTTGATTATGTGAAACGTTATTATGGTTATAGTAACGAGAAAGCATCTCAAGCACTGAAACTTTTGTCACCTGAGCAAATCGAATTTATTAAACAACGACTTGACACTGGCGGTAAAAAATGACTCAAACTATTGAGCCACAAGTAAACTGGTCGCAAGACCAGATGATTGAGGTGGTATTAAATGAACCTGACGATTTCCTGAAGGTAAGAGAGACTCTGACAAGAATTGGTGTCGCTTCTCGCAAGGAAAAGAAGCTGTACCAGTCCTGTCACATCCTGCACAAACAGGGTAAGTATTATATTGTTCACTTCAAGGAACTGTTTGCCCTTGATGGAAAGTATGCTAACATCACAGTTAATGATGTGCAGCGCCGCAACAGGATCACCCGTCTCTTGGTTGACTGGGGACTGATTTCTGTTGTTAAGGAAGACAGCATTATGGACATTGCTCCACTGAATCAGATCAAGGTTCTCCCTTATCGTGATAAGAACGAGTGGACTCTGGAGCAGAAATATAACATTGGTGCTCGTAAGGTAAAAACCGAAGAGAATTGACGGTTTTCCACCTTCCTTTTTTCGAGTAAAGTCTTATAATTACATTGTGAGCGCCGAAAGGGTTCACAATTTACACTCGCTTAAAAAGGAGAAACCCAATGGGAAACCTCGCACGATACCGTTCTGGTGACATCAACACCTTCCTGAAGGACATTGATCGTTACTCGATTGGTCTTGACAAATTCTTTGATTCGTTTAACACGATTCAGCAAGATGTCAACTATCCCCCTTACAACCTCGTTAAGGTGGATGAGAACACCTTCAGTCTGGAACTTGCCCTCGCAGGGTTCGCAGAGGACGAAGTAAAGGTTTACACTGAAAACAGTCAACTCGTTGTCGAAGCAGCAAAAGCAGACACTGACCAACGTGAATATGTCCACCGTGGTCTCGCTGCTCGTTCCTTCACTCGCACCTGGACTCTTTCCGATGATGTGGAAGTCAAGGAAGTGAAGTTTGAAAACGGGATTCTGGCAGTGGCCTTGGTTCGTATCGTTCCAGAGAATCACAAACGTTTCTTGTGGTTTGGTAAGGACCAATAAATACAACTGAATATCGTCGGCGCGGGGAGCAACTGGCAAAATCCAGTTGTGTCCCCCCTTTTTTGTGCTAATATACTAGGAGAGATAAATCAAAAATGACCATCAAATTAGTCTTATTGAAATCTGGTGAAGATGTTGTCGCTGATGTCTCAGAGATGGTTGTCGGTGAAGCTCAAGCAGTCGTTGGTTATTTTTTAAATAACCCCTGCACCGCAAAAGTTTTCAAGAGGGATTCGGGCGAAACTGAAATGAAAGTCACCCCTTATGTTCCTCTCAGCAAAGACAAAACCATTCCCGTCCCAGCAGATTGGGTTGTGAGCATTGTTGAACCCATCGATCAACTAACAGAACTGTATCAAAAGTCAATTAAGAAGTATGGAAAATCTGAAGATTCTGGTGTTGTCGAATCTGACGTTGTTGACCCAGATTGATGAGGTCTCTGCTGAACTTGGGTCGCCAGATTGTAAACTGACTGAACCATTTGTTCTGACAGAGGATGGGAATCTGATTCCCTGGTTGGTAAACATTACCAATCAGAACACATTTATGATTCATTCTGATAAGATCTTGACACTGGCAGACCCCACTGGTAAACTGAAAGACAAATATGAGGAACTCCTGAAGTGAGATTTTACACCAACATTCAAGTTCTCGGCAATGACGTGTTGGTCAGGGGTTATGAAAACGGACAGAAGGTGATGTTCAGGGAGGAGTTTTATCCCACCCTGTTCGTCAAATCTAAAGCGGAAACGAAATATAAGACCCTGGAAGGTGAGCACGTCGAACCCATTCAACCTGGCAACATCCGAGATTGCCGTGAATTCTTTCGCAAGTATGAGGACGTAGAAGGATTCAAAATCTACGGCAACGAACGTTTCATTTATCAGTACATCTCTGAGAAGTATCCAGAGAATGAGATCAAGTTTGACATTCAGAAGATTGGTCTCGTCACGATGGACATTGAGGTGAAGTCTGAGCAGGGATTCCCTGACCCAGAGCACTGTAATGAAGAGATGCTTACCATCTCTATTCAAGATTACGCAACCAAGAAGATTACCACCTGGGGTCGTTATCCTTACACTCCGAAGCAGGATAACGTGACTTATCATTATCATCCAGAGGAAGCGGACATGCTGAACGCATTCCTCTTCTGGTGGTCTAACAATTATCCAGAGGTTGTCACTGGATGGAACACACGTCTGTATGACATCCCTTACATCTGTGGTCGCATTGACCGTGTGTTGGGACCTAAGAAGGTGAGGATGTTGTCTCCCTGGGGACGTGTGACTGGTTCCGAACTTGCCATCTCTGGGCGCACATACAACGTCTTTGAGATTGCTGGCATCACAGGTTTGGATTACCTGGAACTTTACAAGAAGTTCACCTACACCAATCGTGAGTCTTATCGATTGGATTACATTGCTGAAGTTGAGTTGGGTCAGAAGAAGTTGGACCACTCTGAGTTCGACACCTTCAAAGACTTTTACACCAACGACTGGAAGAAGTTCGTCGATTACAACATCGTTGACGTGGAACTGGTTGACAGACTGGAGGATAAACTTCGTCTGATTGAACTGGTCATCACGATGGCATATGACGCAAAGGTAAACTTTGTGGATCCAATGTTCCAGGTTCGTCTGTGGGACACCATCATTTACAATTACTTGAAGAAAAAGAACATCGTCGTTCCTCCGAAGGACAGGAGTGACAAGGACGAAAAGTTCGCTGGTGCTTATGTGAAAGAACCCAGACCTGGTGTATATGACTGGGTTGTGTCCTTTGACTTGAACTCTCTGTATCCTCACTTGATGATGCAGTACAACATCTCTCCTGAGACTCTGGTGGACGACAGACACCCATCAGTCACAGTGGATAAGATTTTGAATGAGGAACTGACCTTCGAGATGTACAGTGATTATGCTGTGTGTGCCAATGGTGCGATGTTCCGTAAGGATGTTAAGGGTTTTATGCCTGAGTTGATGGAGAAGATGTATGCTGAACGCAAAGCATTCAAGAAAGAAATGCTGAGGTGTAAGCAGAAGTTGGTTGACATCGAAGCAAAGATCAAGACGAACAAAGATCCAGTTCTGATGAAGCAGAAGGAACAGACAGTCAAAGACATTGCCAAGTTCCACAACTTCCAGATGGTTCGTAAGATCTGTTTGAACAGTTGTTATGGTGCCATTGGTAATGCTTACTTCCGTTACTTTAAACTTGCCAACGCTGAGGCAATCACTCTGTCTGGTCAGACTTCCATTCGTTGGATCGAAGGGAAGATGAACAAGTTTTTGAATAACATTCTCAAGACTGAAGACATTGATTATGTGATCGCATCTGACACTGACTCCATTTACATCAACTTTGGTCCCGTCGTCGATAAGTTCCTTGCCAAGTTTGAGGGAGATAAGGAACAGACTGTGACCAAGATCAACCAGATCTGTGAAGATCAGTTGGAACCTTACATCGATAAGTGTTACAACCAACTCGCATCTTATGTCAATGCTTATGATCAGAAGATGCAGATGAAGCGAGAGAACATCGCAGACCGTGGCATCTGGACAGCGAAGAAGCGTTACATCTTGAATGTCTGGGACAGTGAGGGTGTTCGTTATGAGGAACCCAAACTGAAGATCATGGGCATTGAGGCAGTGAAATCATCCACTCCTGCTCCCTGTCGCACCATGATTAAAGATGCACTGAAGTTGATGATGAGTGCATCTGAGGATGACGTGATTGAGTACATCGAGCAGGCACGCATCAAGTTTAAGAAGATGCCCGTGGAAGAGATTGCTTTCCCACGCTCTGTGTCTGATGTAAATAAACATAAGAACGCTCAAACCATTTATGGTAAGGGTTGTCCCATGCACGTCAGGGGTGCGCTTCTCCACAATCATTATGTCCGCAAGGCAGGTTTGGAGAACAAATATTCAATGATCAACAACGGAGACAAAATCAAGTTTGTTCATCTGAAGAAACCAAACCCGCTGGGTGAGAATGTCATTTCATTCCAGACTGACTTTCCCCATGAATTGAATCTTCAACAATACATCGACTATGATGTACAATTCAACAAGGCATTCTTGGAACCTGTGAAAGTCATTCTGGATGCTATCAATTGGAATGTTGAGAAAACGGTAAACCTTGAATCATTTTTTGGATAATGGATTTCCTTAAAGACATCGTAAAAGAGATTGGTGGCGAGTACACCCAACTCGCTTCAGACATCGACGAGACTGAAACTTATGTTGACACGGGTAGTTACATTTTTAACGCACTGGTTTCAGGTAGCATATTTGGTGGTGTATCTGGGAATAAGATTACTGCTATTGCTGGTGAGTCTTCTACTGGAAAGACTTTTTTCTCTCTCGCTGTTGTTAAAAACTTTCTGGATTCTAATCCTGATGGTTACTGTCTTTACTTTGATACAGAGGCTGCCGTTAACAAATCCCTACTTGAATCTCGGGGCATTGACTTAGATCGCGTTGTTGTTATTAACGTCGTTACCATTGAGGAGTTTCGGAGCAAAGCACTCAAGGCAGTGGATCTATACCAAAAGAAACCAGTAGATTCCCGCAAACCGTGCATGTTTGTATTAGACTCGTTAGGAATGCTTTCCACAGAGAAAGAGATTACTGACGCGCTCAACGACAAACAAGTCCGAGACATGACCAAATCCCAACTGGTCAAAGGTGCCTTCAGAATGCTCACTCTGAAGTTGGGTCAAGCAAACATTCCAATGATCGTAACCAATCACACCTATGACGTTATCGGAGCTTACATTCCAACTAAGGAAATGGGGGGAGGCAGCGGCCTCAAGTATGCAGCAAGTACAATCATCCATCTCGGAAAAAAGAAAGAAAAGGATGGTAAAGAAGTTATCGGAAACATTATCAAAGCTAAGACTGCTAAGTCGCGTCTAAGTAAGGAGAACAAAGATGTTGAAGTCCGTCTTTATTATGATGAGCGTGGTCTCGATCGTTATTATGGTCTTCTTGAACTCGGTGAACTCGGTGGACTTTGGAAGAATGTCGCAGGACGATATGAAATTAATGGTAAGAAAGTCTATGCCAAGCAAATTCTCAAAGAACCTGAGGAGTACTTTACTCCTGAAGTGATGGAAAAGTTGGATGGAATAGCACAAGAACAATTCTCTTACGGATCAAGCATTGATGGATAACATTGAATTTCTGGTTCTCAGAAATCTCCTACATAATGAAGACTATCTAAGAAAAACAATTCCTTTTCTCAAAGGAGATTACTTCCAAGACAGGAATCAAAAACTTGTCTTTGAAGAAATCTCCACTTTTGTGTCTGAATATAATCAGGTTCCCACAAAGGAAGTCCTGACGATTGAGACTGAGAAACGGAAGGACATTAACGAATCTGAATATAAGGAAGTTGTCCAACTTATCAATGGGTTGGATGAACATCCTGCTGAGTTTGATTGGTTAGTTGACACCACAGAAAAGTGGTGCCGCGACAGAGCAATTTATCTGGCACTTCTGGAGTCCATCTCCATCGCTGATGGTGGTGACCAGAAGAAAACTCCTGATGCCATTCCATCCATTCTTTCGGATGCTTTGGCAGTCAGTTTCGACAACAACGTCGGTCATGATTATCTAAACGATGCGGATGAAAGGTATGACGCCTACACTCGGAAGGAGGACAGGATCGGTTTCGACCTTGAGTATTTCAACAAGATTACGAAGGGTGGCCTTCCAAATAAAACACTTAACATTGCTCTCGCTGGCACTGGCGTCGGTAAGTCTTTGTTTATGTGTCACGTCGCAAGTTCAGTTCTCTTACAGGGCAAGAACGTCTTATACATCACGCTTGAAATGGCTGAAGAAAAAATTGCTGAAAGAATTGATGCTAATCTTCTGAACGTTAACATTCAGGACATCACTGATCTTCCCAAGCAGATGTTCACCAGTAAGGTAAATAACATTGCTCAGAAGACCCAAGGAACTCTGATCATCAAGGAGTACCCAACAGCATCGGCACACAGTGGACACTTTAAATCACTTCTTAACGAACTTGCACTTAAGAAGTCATTCCGTCCTGATATTATTTTCATTGATTACCTTAATATATGTGCTTCCTCGCGGTATCGCGGAAACAGCACTGTCAATTCATATTCATATATCAAGGCAATTGCTGAGGAACTTCGAGGCTTGGCTGTTGAAGCAAACGTCCCTATCGTTTCTGCCACGCAGACCACTCGCTCTGGTTTTGGTAGCAGTGATGTTGAACTCACTGATACTAGTGAGTCCTTTGGCCTCCCTGCTACTGCTGATCTTATGTTTGCCCTTATTTCGACTGACGAGCTTGAAGGATTGGGACAAATACTTGTGAAGCAACTGAAGAATCGCTACAACGATCCCACAGTTTACAAGCGGTTCATTGTTGGAATCGATCGTGCTAAAATGAGACTGTATGATTGTGAACAGTCGGCACAGGAAGACATGATTGATAAACAACCTGAAAGAAATTACGATGACGACAAACCTAAGAAAACCTTCGAAGGATTCAAGTTCTGATCTTCGGATCAGAGACACTGATGGCATTTACTTTGTGGTCCTGAATGAAGACGGTTCGGTTCTCTGTCATTGTGGAGAGGAACGAGATGCCATTGATATGGTACAATTAAGACAAGGAAGATACTACAGGATTGGTCATTATCCAGATCCTCCCAAGGTTGTCAATGTTTCATCCACTGAACTGGAGAAAGACAAACAACTCAATGCCCAAAACATCCTACCTGAAAGACAAGCAGAACCCCTAAATCTATGACACATCATGTTGACTCTGAAAGATATAAAGAGTTTGTCAACGCAGTCACCTCACAAGAAAGTAAAGATCATCTCAGCTTTCTTGAGCGCGTTGCCGTTCTCCAGAAAGACGGATTTCCTGTCGAGCGCCTACTTACTGCTTCTGTAGGTCTGTGTGCTGAGGCAGGTGAGTTCACTGAGGTTGTGAAGAAGATTGTGTTCCAGGGCAAACCTGTGAACGAAGATAACCTCTTCCATCTCAAACGAGAACTCGGTGACGTTATGTGGTATGTGATGCAAGCCTGTATGGGTCTTGGTGTTACACTGGATGAAGTCATTGAGATGAATGTGGACAAACTGAAGGCACGTTATCCTGGAGGTGAGTTTGATGTTCATTATTCTGAGAACCGTAAGGAAGGAGATGTCTGATGGCACTTTCACAATCAGTCCTGGATTCCCTGGACGAATCGGAGTCTTCCCTAAGGAACGCTCTTGCTTATGCAGCAAGACAAGAACGTCCTGCTGTGTGTAACATGATCGCTGAATTATTGACAGGGATCGATAAACTCAAGACCATCGATGATGTCTTGGACAAATTAGAAAATCGGAAACCTGGTGACCAGGGATTCTTTGGAATTAGTTTTGGAGATGATGAATGAGTAAAGAAGTTGTTGTGGTGTCAACGATGGACGTTCGTTCTGCAGCAGCAGTTCGACAAGTCCTGTTTGAGTCACAGAAGGATTACACCTATGATCCCACCTGCACTCCTGAGCGCATCGTGGACATCCGTAAGGTGATCGGTGAACTGGATGATGGCATTGAGAAAGCCTTGGAAGAACTTAAGGAGGAGACTGATGCCGAAGGACAAGAAGGATAAACCAGTAACAGTTGAAGATTACAAGGAGGTTGCTGACACCTTCTTCGCCAAGTATCACTTTGTTGCAAAGGAACTTGGTGAAGGTGCAAAGGCAGAAGACATCCTCAGTGTGATGGAATCTTTGACTGGATTGGTTCTCAAAGAGCGTCTTCGTGATGCTCAATCACTTGGTTTTTACAAACAAGACTAATGACAGCACTCAACTACATCATCTCATTCATTGGTATGGTTGTTATTCCATGTGTGACAGTTCCACAGAACTGGGAGTATTGTGCTAAAGATTGGGATGTGTGGTTGTATCCTGAGATCCAAAGAGGATTTGACATGCTCACTGAAAAGGAACTGCCATATCAAGATGAACGAGAGTTGTTAGAAACTTATAAATAACAATAACGATAAAAGTTATTGGTAGAATCATGTCCGATATGAGCCATCTGTACAGAGCTTATGCTGCTGTGCATAATGCCGATGTCAATCAACAACTTAATGAGTCAAGAGATGAGATCTCTGTAATGGATCTGACTCAACTGACCAAAGAAGATCTGGTCCTCGTTGCTGAAGACATCGTTGAGGCACTCTTCCTTGAGGGAGTTTCCGCTGGAGATGCATTTGAAGCAGTCGCATCAATCCTGGAAGAGAGCGTAGATAAGGATTCATCACCTTTGCGTGTTGCCAAGGTAACAAGACTTGCCGAAGCATTTGACACAACCTTCAACAAGGTGACCGAGAGAGCACCTGAAGAAGCAGAACTTCGCTTCATTGAGTATCGTGACAGCAAGCCTCTGGTCGAGAAGTGGCAGGGTAAGATTTCTCACGAGCACGGTAACTCCAAGATTCATGAAGCCTGTGTTGCTCTGGACAGAAAGAATGTCCTGGAAGGTTTCGCTAAGATGCTGGAAGGCACCATGGACATCAAGGGATTTGAGATCCCTCAGAAGGAAAGAGATGCTGCTAAAGAGAGACTGAAGCAGAAGACTCTGAACATCCGTGGTAACAACTCTGCCGAGCAGAAAGCACGCCTTGAGAAGAAGCGTGGCATGAAACTGGATGATCACCCACAGTTCAAGGAAGAGAACATCCTGGGTGTTCCTTCGAAGATCAGAACCGAGTGGGCATCTGCTTACAAAGGAATCTACGAAAAACTGGATCCCGTCGGTCAGGAAGACGCTGACATCGACAACGATGGTGACACCGATTCCTCCGATAAGTATCTTGCCAAGCGTCGCAAGGCCATCGGCAAAGCGATTGCCAAGGACAAGGGTGTAAAGGAAGGAGTCACTTTCTCTGCCGAAGAGCAGGCAAGAATCGATGCCATCGTTAACTCCTGGGACGAAGGTTACCAGCGTGAACCCGATCAAGCAGGTAAGAAAGATCGCACTCATTCTAAGCAACCAGATCCTTCGAAGCCTGGTTTCACTGGAACTGGTAATCTGAGCATCGCTCAAATTGCCAAGATGAGCAAAGAGATCGAGAAAAAGCAGAAGTGAGGTTTGACAGATGCCAGCCAACAACACGGACCTGGCTGATGTCAATGAAATCTACACAGCCTTTGCACTGAATAACGGTGCTTTCCCTGACACACAATCCAAAGCTCAGTTTGACAGGAAACTGGAACTGCTGACCCCCCAGCAAGCCCAACAACAAATGGGTCGTGCTTCTGTGATGGCAGAACAGTTTCTTGCTTGGGCAGGACGAAATGGGTACAATGGCGTAAGGGGAGTTCATTGGACAGCACGTCCTGGTTTCTCTTTCCGAGCAGTGACTGGTTATGATGTTGACCAGCGCAAGAATCCAACTGATGTGTTGGTAGAGTTTGCTGGTGGAAAGTTTCTTGGTTTGTCCGCCAAGTCCACGAGCAGCAGCGGTGATATTGGATTTAAGAATCCTGGTGTGGGAACTGTTGAGAGAGACTTGAACATCTCTCTAAAATCCACTGTTGACGCTGCTGGTGAAGCATTTGCTCAACAATATGGTCTTTCGAGTAACAGACAGACAAGAAAGCAAGAGATTCGTGCCAACCCTCTGATTAAACAAAAAGCAGATGAGGCAGCAGCAACTGCTCTCAACAACATTCGTGGTGTCTTACTGACAAAGTTAAATACTCTATCTCAGAGTGCCAGATTGGAATACATTCTTAACTCTTGGATTGATGCCTCGGAGCAACTTCAACCTCCCTATGTTAAAGTGACGGGAAGAGGGACATCGGGTCCTTATTCGGCAACTGTGGAAGACCCACTTGACAATGACAAACTTCGAGCAATCCGAAGAGATAACATCTCCTTTGAGGGAGTTGGTAATGATTCTGTCGGTGTCAAGGCAGGAACAAAGAAAATCTTGAAAATGAGATTTAAATTTGAATCTGAGAAGTTTTCAAGCAGTCTAAAGATGTCAGGAGACCCCTGGAGTTAAGATGGACGTTTTCAAGTATCTAAAAAAAGCAAGACAGATCTCCGAAGAGAAGCAACCAAGTCTTGCTCAAATGCAAGCACAGAAACTTGGTCTCCGCAACATTCGATTTGGACATTATGTTGACGATAAGAGCGGGCAGAGATATGAAGTAAGAAACGGCAAACTGGAAAAGGTTGCCGACAAAGAAACTGCTGAAAAGAAAGCACCTGAAGAGAAGGGTCCTAAGAACTTTGCTCAGATGAGAAAGGACGCTGACGCAGTAGCGCAGCAGTCCATGGACCTAGAATCGGAACTTGCTGACCCACAGGGAAGTCGCCGTGTTCCTGGTGGTCCTTCTGCTGAAGTGATGGACAGTGGTGATGTTGAGCAGGTTGCCATGATGCTCTCTCGTGGTCGCTGGGATGTTATGAACGCATCCATGAAGCAAAAGAAGAGAGAAGAAGCACAACAACTGATTGCCAGACGCGAGGAAGAGAAAGAACTGGCAGCACAGATGGCAGCACAGGCAGAAGAAGATGCTGCCGCTGCTGATGAAGAAGAGGCAGCACAACCAGAACCAGAAGAAAAGAAAGAAGCACCTGAACCAATCACTTTGGACCAGGCAGTTGAAGATGAAGACATTGAAGAGGAGGATGAAATTCCTGAAGGTCTGGAAGGATTATTGGATGAACTTAGAAGCGAAGGACCTCTCGAAGACCTTGGTGATTCTGAAGAAGTTATGGACACAGTGGCTGACAATGTTGTTTCTGAAAGACAACAACTCATTAATGATTTCAAGAGTAAGTTGAAAGAGTCCTTTGATATGGAAGATGAAATCATCGATGAGAAGATGAAACCAATTCGTGATTCCATTCAGGAAATTATGAAGAGTAAAGTGGCAGACTCTGACATGTCTGAAGAAGACATGAGAGACCAATTCATTTCGGTGATGGCACTCGCCAACACTTACAGCGGAAGAATCCGTCATGGTGAAGGTAAGAGAACAATGTTTTATGAGGATGCTCAACAGCTGTTGAATCCTGATGTTCAGAAGATGTTGCTGAATGGTTATGGTGATGGGTCGCCAGAAACCATCGAAAAGTTTGTCAACTCCAGAAAGATTGTTGACACTCCCATGGAGCAAGTCGAAGCACTTTGGAAAGTCATTCCCGATTCGTTCAAGGGCGCACTTGGTTCAGGTAACATTGGAACATCCTTCAAGGCACTTCAACCTGATGGTTCAATCAAGAACATTCCTGCTGCTAAACTTCATTATGGTGGAGAGGGTGATAAAAACAGAACAACGAACAGCAGCACAGCAAGAAAGAAACTGTTGCTGAAACTTTATCTTGACCAGGGTGGTCGTGATGGTTATACTGGTAATCTGCTTGACCCCCGTTACATGGAACTTGAGCACGTTCGCGGAATCAATGCAATGGAACCTGGTGAAGAGGGTGTGACTCTTGAGCAACTCAAAGAAAGAGAGAATGCCAAGAACTGGTTGTGGATTGCAACTGGTGTGAACAATGAAAAGTCAGACCTTCACATGGATAAGTTTCTTGATAATGTTAAGAACAAGCATGGTGGAAAGACAAAGAGTGATTATGTTGATCTAGAAGCAGCAGACAAAGCATTCCAAGCAAAGAACAAAGGTCTTGCATCTCTGTTAGACAATGTAATTAAGAACAAACAGTTCACAAGTTCTGCCTCTCCTGAAGCAATTCAGACTCTGTTTGATAATGAATTGGCAGAGAGTGAAGCAATGGACAGAAATGGAATCAAGAAAACTCCTGTTGCTCTCGGTGACAAGATGAGAAAGGCATTGGGAATGGTGAAGGATAGGAAACTCACCAGGTCTCAAATCAAAACTCAGAAGGAGTTGTTCCGTCCTCTAATTATGAACATGATTGGTCAGGACGCGGGGAAGAGAAAGGAAATGATTGAAAATTACAACAGTCTTTTCCATGAAGCGGGGGACAGAACCACAGCATTGTCTCAAATGGGACCTGATGCAGAAGCAGAAGAGGATGCAGTTTTCACAAAAGGAAAACTGAATGAGAAAGGAACATGGGAGAAGATGTTCTACAAGTCTCTCGCTGCCAATGGTTTGATTGACGAGAAGTTGATTGACCAGAACATGCAACCCAAAGAGGCAGCGAAGTTCAAGAAACTCATCTTTGAAAATTATTACGATGAGGGAGAATGGATTCAAGAAGAGACCATTACCTTGACAAAACCATCAGGTCGTGATAGGATAGAGAGACTAAAACGTTCGCTGCGAGACCCCATTACATGAAGAAACGCACCCTGCTGTCACATGTTGAGGAACTTGAGTTGTGTAAAGCAGCACAGGCAGGAGACAAAAAGGCATTCGACACCATGGTGACCCGCAATCTGGGTCTCGTTGGTAAACTCGCTAAGAAGTTGTATTATAAAAATGAACAGTATTCCTATGAGGATCTGTTCCAAGAGGGTGTCTTCGGTCTCATGCGTGCCATTGAAAAGTTCGACCCCAAAGAGGGTTGTCGTTTTTCCACCTATTCTTATTACTGGGTTTATTGCTTCATCAGTCGTTATAATGCCAACAACCACGGTAAGATTCGTGTTCCCGTTCATGTGACTGAGAAGATTCGCAAACTCAACAAAGACCACGATGCTCAGGGTCTGATGGCAGAGAAGAGTAAGATTCCTGTCGTTCTTTCACTGAACGCATCCTATGGGGAAAACTCCACTCTGGAGGATGTGACTTCTTATCTCATCACGAACAATGAAATTGACGAACTGGATGCTGTCAAGGATCAGATGAAGGATGTTCTGACAGAGCGAGAGTATAACATTTTGTGTCATCGTTATGGTGTTGACGGAGAACTTGCTAAGACTCAGCGTGAGTGTGCTAAACTATATGGAGTTTCATATGCAGCCATCTCCTTGATTGAGCGCAAAGCAATTGCGAAACTGAAGAATCATTTTGTGGAGATTGTCTGATGTCTAAGTTTTCTGAATCCATTTCAGATGCTTACTTTACTCACCCCAAAGACGTTGAGTTTGTTCATAACATCCTTGCTGAAGCGGGTTGGTTGGAAGGATCAATCCTTGAACCTTGCTGTGGTGAGGGACACCTGGTTAAGGGTCTTGATAATGTTACCGTTTGGGATCTCAATCAGTATGAGCATCCTCTGGATCGTGTTGGTGACTTTCTTGAACAACCACCAGAACATTTTGACCTGGTGTTGACCAATCCACCATTTGGTTGGTTGGGTGGTCTGGCATGTGACATTCTCAATCATGCCACAAAGTTTGCTGATCGTGTTGCGATCATTCTTCCACAGTGCTTCCGTAAGGTTCAACGCATTGATCGCATCAATGAGTTTTATCATCCTGTTGGTGATTACACTCTTCCCAATCAAGTCTTCATTCTTCCTGATGGACAGGAGAAGTTTGTAAGAACTTGCTTCCAGATGTGGGAACGTCGTGATTACAAACGGAAGAAGTTTGGTAACACACCTTATGGTGAGTTCTTCAAGCAAGTTCCTAAAGACGAAGCGGAATATTATCTCCGCACTCAGGGTTCAACTGCTGGAATGATTCTGGAGGGACTTGCTTATCCTGATGGTCGTCCTTACAATGACAACACTGGTCGTTGGATGCAAGGAAGTAAGGATCTGATCCTCCAGCATGACTGGACTAAGATTGCTCGTTTTGCTTCTGGAGCACAATCCATTGGACTTCACGACATTGCTTGGGGTTTGCGTTCCAGCAACATCGATGAGTATCTTGAGCATGGCATCATGTATGACCTGATCAATGGTCATTATGACGAGCGTCCTGTAACACTTGATTCATTTCTTGGATAAATAAATATCAGGATGAAAGAAACGTTTCACAAGTTATAATGAAAAGTTTTCTAAGGTTTTTCTCCGAAGCTTCGAGCGTCGCTGATCAAGCGAAGCGCAAAGGTTTAGTAGCAAGAGGACCTGGCAACTGGTACGACAGTCAGGGTAACTTTGTTGCCAAGACTGAGGGGGATCGTCTTGTACCTGTAAAAGCAGGCGAACAACCTAAACAAGCAGCACAGGGAAAAGAAGAAGAACCCAAAGCGCAGAGAGGGGGAGCACCAGAAGAGGGTGACAAGAGTAAGAAACCAGTAGACGGACAACCAGAGAAAGAAGGCGAAACAGTAACTCTGGTGTTTGGAAGATTCAATCCTCCAACCATCGGTCACAAGAGAGTTCTGGATAAAGCAGCAGCACTTCCTGGTGACATGTATGTTTATCCTTCACGTTCTTATGATCCAAAGAAGAATCCTTTGGATCCTGAGACCAAGGTTGAGTTGATGAAAAAGATGTATCCCAAGCACGCGGACAGCATCCATAACGATGAAGATATCAAAACTATCTTTGACGCATTGAGAACTGCTGATGAAGAAGGTTACAAGAATGTCAATATTGTCGTTGGTTCGGACAGGATGTCAGAATTTGACTCGCTGGCTCAGAAATACAACGGCGATCTTTATAACTTCGATGAGATTCAGACGATCTCTGCGGGTAATCGAGATGCGGATTCCGAGGGTGTAGAAGGAATGTCTGCCTCTAAGATGAGAAAGGCAGCAGCAGATAATGACATGGAAACATTCCGTTCAGGAATGCCAAAGGAGATGGATGATAAGGCAATCCGATCCACCTTCCAAATCCTCAGAAAGAAGATGAAGGTTGAGGAAGGTTGGAACTTGTGGGAGATTGCTCCTAAGTTTGACTGGAAGAATCTTCGTGAAAATTATGTGAATGGTAACATCTTCCAGGTTGATCAGTTGGTTGAGAACCTGAACACTGGTTTGGTTGGTAAGGTTATCAGACGTGGAACCAATTATCTGATCTGTGTGACTGAGAACAACATGATGTTCAAGTCTTGGATCAGAGATCTCAATGAGTACACTGAGGTCAAGATGGACCGCAAGATGAGAACTAAAGATAAACCAAACACTTTGACTGGCACAACTGGTTACTTTAAGTATGCTGCTGATATGACTCCTGGGTTTAACAAAGGAGATGACACCAACCTTCAGTCAGGTGGAAAACCTTACAAAGGTCCTAAGTCAAATATTAAAGAGTTCATAAATAGATATAAGAAAAGAGTCTGAAGAAATGTCTAAACACTTGAACGACTTGTCTGCAGTTTACATGGCAAGCATTGCAGAAGAAACTGTTTGTCCTGTGTGTGGTTTTGATCCATGCCAGTGCCTAGAGGGCACTTTGGATGAGTCTTGTGGTTGTGACCATGAGGGTCCAAAGAATAAGATGCAAGTTGGGCAAGAGAAGGCAAAGGAAAAGTATTCTGGAAAGAAACTTCGTGATCTCCCAGGAAGAAAGAAAGTAGAAGAAGATAAGAAACCAATCCACATTGGACGTATGCTTTCCCAGGCATCCAATAAGGATTACGCTGCTTCCAAGGAAGAGAATCCTTCTAAGAGAGAGAAACTGGAAACTCAGGCAAGAACCATCAGAACCACAGTAGACATGGATTCTTTCAAGAAGAGAAAGTCAAAGATCAAACCACAACGTGCTGGTGTCCAGGAGGGTTTTTCTAATTGGAGAACTGATCTGATTGAAGTAATCGATAACCCTTATGACACTCCTTCTTCTCAGGCACAGAAGGATTCTGAGATGAAGGTCGAAATCAAAGACAAGAAAGTCAAGAACAAAGTTATCATCAACCCACCAATGGGAGTGAGTGAGGCAATTGAGGCACTGGGTGGAACCATCCTTGAGATGATGGAGTATGATGATGAGTTTGATTACATTCTTGGGAGTGTTTATGAGGAACTGCTTAAAGAAGGTTTCTCTGAGGATGAAGTTGAGTTTGGAATCGAGTCAGCACTGACCACTCTGGATGAGGGTTATTATGATTCAGCAACTGAAACTTCTAAGTCAAATTCTGCTAATGTAAAGACAACTCAATTTACAGCGAAGAAGAAAACGCAGGGTTCAATTAAGGACAGACTGAAGTCCGCTGCTAAGAAAGCAATCGTTGGTGCTGGCCGTGCCGCTGCAAGAGCAGCAAACACCGCTGACGCTGTGAAGTCTGCACCTGGAAGAGCAGCAAAGAAAGTCTCTAGCGCAGTTGCAAGAGTCAAGGGTCTTGCTAAGTCTGGTTATGAGTCAGAGAGAAAGAGCGGAGAAACCACTTACAGAGGCAAGGGTGTTGGTCGCAAAGAGAAGATTGGTGAGGATGTTGAGCAGGTTGATGAGAAACTCAATCTAAAGAAAGCAGACATGGGTGATGTGGTAAAGGACTTCTACAAGTCTGATGCTCCTCAGTTCAAAGGAAAGTCAAAAGAGAAGCGTCGTCAGATGGCAGTTGCTGCTAAACTGGAAGCCGAACGTGGACCCCAAGTGAAAGAAGGTCTCAAGCACCGCGATGTTGAAACTGGTGAGGTTGTCGATAAGGCAGAGGTTGGTAAGACTTACTACACCGACGGTCCTCGCAAGAAGTCTTCCGTTGCTAAGGCGAAGTCAGTCAAAGAAGCAAGAGACCCTGCTAAGGAAGCAGAGGGTAAGAAAATTTCCAGTTATGAGAAGACAGGCAGAGCGTTTGGTCTGATTAAGAAGTTCCGTCAAGAAAACCCTGGTTCCAGACAACCCAAAAAGGTTCGTGGTGCTAAGGAAACCGAAGGACAGGCAGCAGCTCGTCGCAGAGGTGCCCAGGCACAACGTGCAGCGAAGTACGGACTGACTTCCAAAGAGAAGAAGGAAACACAAGCAAGAGCGAAGTACGATTCACCCAGAGACTGATGTCACTTCACGAAGCTCCCTTTGCTGGTTATTACGGCAGCAAAGAAGAAAGACAGGACGCAGAGCATGACAAGGCTGACAAAGAGCGTAAGGCACGCATGAAGTATGGTAAGTCTTGGAAGGACCATATGGACGACACCAAGAATGCTCAGTCCAGACTTCGTAAAGGCGAAGTCAAGAAGTGGGATCCTGTTCAGAAGAAATACGTTTCTAACCTCGATTGACTCTAAATAAAGTGCATTGAGGATCTAATTATGCTCTCATTCCTTCTTCCATTGGCATCAAAAATCATTTCTGATTCTGTTTCCAAGATTCCCGACAACGAAGAACTTGGTGAAAAACTGATTGACGTTTGTCTGGTTATTCTTAGTAAGGCAGTAAAACTTACTAAGACCGACATGGACGATCAACTGCTTGCTGCTGTTGATAAGGCAATCAGAAACAGAGACGGCGAATGATGTAAGAGCAGGAAGCTTCGGTTTCCTGCTTTTATAAATATCTTTTAGCATAGCAATTTTATCTAAGGGCAAAGACATGGCACTTTGGGGCAATAACGACGCAGTTGGTTCTGGTGGTACCGTTTCCCTGAACTACAGCACTGGTGCTGTAACAGGAACTGGCACAACTTTCGGCCAGGTTGGCGCTGCTAAAACTGGTGATGTAATTAGATTTGGAACCCGTGGTGGTGGTTCGACTTATTATGGTGACGCTGTAATTGTCAGCATCGCTGGTACTCAATCACTGACCATCGGTTCTACCGCAGGTCTCAGCGGAGCAGCAATCGCTGGAGCTGATTTCTACATCTCCGAACTTCCTGTTTCGAGTGTTAAGGATGTCACCTACAGTGAGTCTTCCTCTGGCACTGATGATAAAATCATCTACGGTGTTTCGGATGCTGACACTGCTATCGGTGGCCCCGCTGGTTATGAGAAGATTGATGCTGGTTGGGTTGGAATCACAACTTATGTTGACAACCACGGCAACCTGAGAGTCAAGAGAGAAGTTCTTGTTGCGATGTCTGGTATCACCACAGGTAACATCCCTTATCCAACTGCTGAAGGATGATCTAAATGATCTTTAGTGAATTGAACGAGGAGAACTTTCTCCTCTTTGCTATTAAAAATTATGAGAATCCAGCAGCAGTAACGAAAGAAGATTTTGAAAAAGATCTGAATCATTTTCGTTACATCAAGCGTTTGCTCAAAAGATATAAAAGCACAGGGGACCTTCGGGTCCACCTGTTGATTAATCATTTCATCATTCTTTATAACATCTTTGGTGAAGCAGCGACCCCAATGTTGTTTTACAAGATTGAGAGAAATCTCTGGTCCGTGACTAAAACTTTCATTGTCTTCTTAGATAGACTTCCAGAGTTTCCACACACTCCAATTCATGATATTGAGTTAGACCAAACTTGTTTGTCTGAACTACAAAAGATTAGCCATGGATAAAGACAAGATCGATAGAGTTATCAATGCATTTCGTTCTGCAATGTATAATGAATTTAGCGTCTCAGAGGAAGGCATGGTGGCAAATCCTCCTGGGGGATCTGGGGGATTTTCTGGTTCCTCCAATGCTGCTGGTCCTACTGCTGGTTTCGACCCCGTTATGAGATTGGATGGTCGCAATAAGTATGTGAAGAAAGCGATCAAAGATTTGATGGACAGAAAGAAGAAGAGAGAAGACAGAAAGGCAAGGAAAAAAGCATTAAACTACAATCCTTATTTCACTCCCTTCAATGGCAGAGGAACAAGTTAGGATCGCAATCCTAGAACAAAAACTCGAAGATTTGAAACCAATCGTGTATAAAATTGATCACGCGATTGAAAAATTAAGTGAGGTAAATACAACAGTTAGCAGAATGCTCGCTGTCCATGAAGAGCGCATATCAAAGCAAGAAGAGATCGACACTGTATTATTTGCAAAGGTTGACAAACTCAGTGATAAAGTGGACCGCAGTAATGACAGTCTGTTTGCAAGAATACGAAAACTAGAACAAAAGGTCTGGAGAGTCCTGGGAGGTTTCGCTGCGGCAACTGTTGCCCTCAACCTAACAGGTCTTTTATTAAGAGCTGGCATTATTAACTTTCCCTTAGCACCACAACCTGTTATAATCCAAGAGCGTTAGTCTCTTTGGCATGGATTTCATTGATATCAAATTCATCAACCTGATATCATCCAGACTCCAAAGATTCAAGAGGGTCAAACCCCATCTGTATAATTTTCGGTGTCCTTACTGTGGTGACTCACAGAAGAACAAGAGCAAGGCGCGTGGATATCTTTACCGCATCAAAACTAACACTAATTTCAAATGCCATAACTGTGGTCTCAATGTCTCCTTCAACAGTTTCTTGAAGGACTTGGACCCAGTGATGCACAAAGAATACATCTTTGAGAAGTTCAAAGAGGGTCACAGTGGCAGGAACTTTGTCCACGGGACACCAGAGAGCATCGTTGAGAAGGCAATGGAGTCCAAACCAACCTTTAAGAAACGTGTCAAGGTTGACTTACCCAATGCCTTTGATGTTAATGTATCAAAGATCTACCTTCACGGGCGAGCGATCTTTGATGGTGTCTTTTATTACACTGAGAATTTCAAAGAGTTTGCCAACACCATAAGACCAGGCACTTTTGAGAATGCCAATTATGGTGAGGAGAGGATTGTCATCCCTCTTGTTAGGGATGGAGAACTTATCGGGATTCAAGGAAGAGCACTCTCTTCGAACCCCATTAAATACATCACTGTAATGATCGATGATGAACAACCAAAGATTTACGGACTTGACTCAATCGACCCAGGACTACCTGTCTATGTGGTCGAAGGACCCTTGGACAGCACTTTCGTTGACAATTGCGTGGCTCTGTGTGGGAGTGACGGTGACGTGGGTTGTCTTGAGGGAAGCGATCTCGTTTTTGTTTACGATAACGAGCCCCGCAATAAAGAAATTGTCAAGCGAATTGAACGACACATTGAATCAGGACACAAAGTCGTCATCTGGCCGCAAGGTGTCCAAGAAAAAGACATAAATGATATGGTCCTTGCTGGTCATTATGTCAAGGATTTGATAAAATCTAATACATTCAAAGGTTTAGAAGCTAAACTACATTTCACCACCTGGAAAAAAGTATGAGTAACGGAACGAAGGTAAAGAAGAGAGACGGGAGAGTTGAATCACTAGACCTCGATAAGATGCATTTGATGGTGCAAGAGGCGTGTGAGGGTCTTGCAGGTGTCTCTGCATCGCAAGTGGAGATGCAGTCAGGAATTCAGTTTTATGATGGCATCACAACAGCAGAGATCCAGGAGATTTTGATTCGTTCTGCTTCTGACTTGATTGACTTGGACCATCCAAACTATCAATTCGTTGCTGCACGTCTCCTTCTCTTCTCCGTGAGGAAGCAACTGTTTGGACGCACCAGACAACTTCCTAAACTCATTGACCATATCACAGAACAGGCATACGCTGACAACTATGATCGTGACATTTTTACCAAGTACTCGAAAGAGGAGATTGAAAAGGTCGAATCTTTTGTGGACCATAGTCGTGATTTCCTGTTTACTTACGCTGGTCTCAGGCAGGTTGTAGATAAATATTTGGTACAGGATAGAAGCACTGGCAAGGTCTATGAGACCCCCCAGTTCATGTACATCATGATTGCTCTGACTATCTTTAGAGATTATCCCAAGGAAACGAGACTCTCTTATGTCAGACGATACTACGACGCAATCAGCAAGCACAAAATCAACATTCCCACACCTATCATGGCGGGAGTTAGAACTCCACTTCGACAGTTTGCTAGCTGTGTTCTTGTTGATGTTGATGACACCCTCGATTCTATCTTTAGCTCTGATATGGCGATTGGCCGATACGTTGCACAAAGGGCGGGAATCGGTATCAACGCAGGCAGGATCCGTGGCATCAACGCTAAAATCAGAGGCGGAGAAGTTCAGCACACAGGCGTCGTCCCGTTTCTCAAAAAGTTTGAGGCAACTGTCAGATGCTGCACTCAGAATGGCATCCGAGGTGGATCAGCGACAGTCCACTTCCCCATCTGGCACCAAGAAATAGAAGACATCCTCGTTCTGAAAAACAATAAGGGAACTGAGGATAACCGTGTTCGCAAACTTGATTACTCAATTCAGATAAGCAAACTGTTTTATGAACGCTTTATTAGAGATGAGAGCATTAGCCTCTTTAGTCCTCACGATGTTCCTGGGCTTTATGACGCTTTCGGTACTGATAAGTTTGATGAGTTATATGGAAAGTACGAAGCAGATTCGTCGATCCCTAGAAAAACCATTGGTGGTCAAGAACTGATTCTGGATCTCCTGAAGGAGAGGTCTGAGACTGGTCGAATTTACATCATGAACATCGACCACTGCAACACTCACTCTTCCTTCAAAGATAAGGTGGAGATGAGTAACCTGTGTCAGGAGATCACTCTTCCCACTTATCCTCTGCAGCACATTGATGATCTGACAGGTGAGATTGCTTTATGCATTCTGTCTGCCATCAATGTTGGTAAGATCAACAAACTGGATGACCTGGAAGATCTCTGTGACCTTGCTGTGAGGGGTCTGGAGGAACTGATTGATTATCAGGATTACCCTGTCAAGGCAGCAGAGATTGCCACCAAGGCACGTCGATCTCTGGGTGTTGGATTCATTGGTCTGGCACATTACCTTGCTAAGTTGGAAGCACCCTATGACTCACAGGAAGCATGGGATGCAACCCACAAACTGTCCGAAGCATTCCAGTTCTATCTTCTTAAGGCTTCCAACACATTGGCAAAGGAAAAAGGACACTGTGAGTACTTCGGTAGGACTAAATATTCAGACGGGATTCTTCCCATTGACACCTACAAACAAGATGTAGACGAGATTAGTAACGTTCCACTGAACTATGATTGGGAGGGTCTTAGAAAATCTATCCTGGAATCAGGACTCCGACACAGCACTTTGTCCGCACAGATGCCTTCAGAGAGCAGTTCCGTTGTGTCAAATGCCACAAACGGAATTGAACCACCTAGAGCATTCCTGTCCGCTAAGAAGAGCAAGAAGGGGGTTCTTAAGCAGATTGTTCCTTCGTACTCCACACTGAAGAATCACTACACTCTGCTCTGGGAAATGGGAAGCAACAAGGGTTACATTAACGTTGTTGCCGTAATGCAGAAGTTCTTCGACCAAGCCATCTCAGGCAACTGGTCCTACAACTTGGAAGATTATCCCGATCGTGAAGTTCCAACATCCGTGATTGCAAACGATTTCCTCACCACCTATAAGTATGGATGGAAGACTTCTTATTATCACAACACTTATGATTCAAAACATGATGGAAGTGATGATGAAAAAGAAAATACAAAATCAAAATTAGAAGATCTAGTAAAAGAACTATCAGAGTCAGAGGAGGAAGTCTGTGAATCCTGTGCAATTTAAGGTTTCACCCATTGGTGATAATAATAATGTTAATGTGAAAGGTATGACTGTTTTTAACAGCACTGAAGTGAACACTAAGAAGCAACCAATGTTCTTTGGTGCTCCTCTTGGTGTTCAGAGATATGATTCTTACAAGTATCCTGTGTTTGAGAAACTCACAACACAACAACTGGGATACTTCTGGAGACCAGAAGAGGTCTCCCTTCAGAAGGACAGGTCAGATTATCTGACTCTTCGTCCAGAACAGAAGCACATCTATACTTCTAACCTGAAGTATCAGATCATGCTCGATTCCATCCAGGGTCGTGGTCCTGGTATGGCATTCATTCCTTATTGTTCTCTTCCTGAACTGGAAGCGTGCATGGAGGTGT
>Ga0255761_10001259_pt1 | contig 23424 bp, 22 predicted proteins | sample 071ome_29_FD_179961 | JGI IMG/M metagenome (GOLD analysis project Ga0255761, IMG submission 179961) | Coastal salt marsh microbial communities from the Groves Creek Marsh, Skidaway Island, Georgia - 071407BT metaG (version 2) | ecosystem: Environmental > Aquatic > Marine > Intertidal zone >... | reverse complement strand
ACACTTTGCCTGACTCATTCACGTTACCAGTACCTCTTGATGACACACCCAATTTTGCTCCACTTTCCAAAAGGGTTTTTACAATGTTTCCCATTGGGGTTGGTAAAATTTTAAGTTTACCAATTCCATTTGGACCATCCATCCACATTGATTCAATCATGTGTGACACACGGTCTAAATTCACTGTTAATTCTTCAGGGTGATCTGCTTCACCTAATACAGAATAACCACCTTTCAAGCGTTCGTCCACTGAAGTCACCGCTTTTTCGATTTCTTCAAGTGGATAAACACGTGAATTTTGATTCTTTACTCCGCCTTGGATGAATACACCTTTCATAAACAAGTTTTTCTTTTCACCTTCGCCTTCATGTAATACTTGCATGCCGGCTTGATCAAAAGTTAAACTTTCTAATAATGGTTTTATCATCTGACGATCTCCTTACAAATCAAATTATGCTTTTGCCTTTGGTGCTGGTGATAATTTAGCGTCGCCTTGTGCTGGACTGTCTGGATTGTCCTTCACTGCTGGCGCTTTGCCACCTGCTTCAGCTTTTGCATCACCCATTTTCACAGGATCTGCACCGTCGATTCTTTTTGCACCACCGTTTGATGATACTGGAGAATCAGCATTTGCACCATTGTCACCACCTTTTGGTGTAGCAACAGCCTTTAATTCAGTCGCTTCTTCTAACTCTTCGCTTTCATTTGAATCGTCAGCGCCTTCAACTGCAATTTCATCAGCAACTTCAACAGTTTCTTCTGCTGGCATTTCCATAGATGGCATTTCGCCTTCTAGGTCGTCAGCGGCTTCTTCGTTGTCGTCACCTTCATCTTCGTCTTTGTCGCCCATCATTTTTTCAAATTCAGCTTTAAGATCTTCTAAAGCGTCTTCTAGATCGTCAACTCTGTCTTCGACCTCTTCATGATCATGATCGTCTTTTTCACCGTCTTCATCACCATCGTCTTCGTTGGTCTCTTCATGCTCAATTTCTTCAGCATGAGCATCTGCTTCGTCTTTGACAGCCGCAGTTAAATCTTCTTCTTGATCGCCCGAACCGCCTACTTTTTCTTCAACAGTTTCGTCACCTGATTCATCAGTTGCTTCTTCAACAGCGTCCTCGTTTGATTCTTCTGCTTCTTCAACTGCTTCTTCAGATGATTCCTCTGCTTCATCAACAGCTTCTTCTGATGCTGTTTCTTCAGTAGTTAAATCTTCTTCGATTTCGTCAGTTTGGTTTTCGATCAACTCTTCATGTATTTTTCTAGCCTTTTCAACAATTACATCGTGCAAAAGCTCTTGAGCTTTTTCTGACTCATTGTTAACTAGATATTCTAGAACTTGTTCTAGTTTTGACTTTGTAGTAGACATATCGTTAATCTCCTAATATTACTAGTAATATCGCATAGACACCTGTATAAGGCACTATCGTATATACTATTTACACATTTATAGGAAAATTAGTGGAAAAGGCGCCTATTTTGACTCGTTTTGTAATAATAATGTAATATTATTATACAGCAGGCGGTTGTGCGTACATTGTGGCCACAAATTCTTTGTTTTTTTCCTGATCTGCTTTACGTATTTCACGTACTTTACGCAATTTGTTTAAGTGCTTTAATGTAAGTCGTGTTTTACGACCATCTTCAATATGAGCCATATGATAGTGGTCATGCTCTGGAAAATAGTTTTCTTTTAGTTCACTGTAACGCATATTTGTATTTACCTTTTTCCTCTACGAGCTTTAAGTGCCAAGTTTGCACGTTTTACACGTTGTGATGCTTGACTGAACTTTTTAGTGTATGATGACCTAGCACCGTGTATTTTTCCTTTTGCCGCTCGTGTACCTTTCATTTTGGTACTTTGTTTAATATTCAAAGGTTTATTACAGGTACTTGGATTAGCAACAATACGTCCTTTTCTTGGACCAGTTGGACATCTAAAACGTTGTGTAGTAATTTTTGCTTTTGATCTCGATTTTGCTCTACCAGTACGACCAAATATTTGGCTCGCACCTTCTTTAATAGGTTCAAAGCAGTATAAATCTGTTGTGCTAATTTCGTAAATTTTCATAACAATACCTTTGTTATGTTATTTATAATCAAAGATAAACTAAATCTGCACTAGGATAAAACGGCACTTCACCTGATCGAGATTTTTTTGGAAAAGCATCTTGTGGTAATGCTCTACATAATGTTATGGCTATTTTGGTATCTGGAACCATTGTTTTCATTTTGGTGTATCCTGTTGGTCGTTCTGATATACATTTGAATAAATGAGCTCCACATATGATCAATTTTGTTAACTTATTGTCGTCCATGTATTTTTTTAAAAATTTAGGATCTTCCATAAAAGTTAAATCATTTTTATTATCTTCTAAAAACGTAAAAAATTGATTTGGAGAATGATGATGCATTGCTATATTAATGTGTGCTCCTTGTTTTTTAAAACTATCTAACTTTACTGACAGAAATTTAGAAAACTCACACATATCAGTTTTTATATCTTCAATGATTTTATTAGGCAAATCAGGATATGGAATTTGATCCATATTCCATACATCAATGACATTAATTAAAGTATGAGACATATTCATCATACTAGTATTCTATGTTGCCGGAGTGTCAGTGTCTGGTGTTAGTGGTGAATCAGCACCTGCATCTGCGGCATCACCTGCTGGTAGATCTTCTGATGCTTCTGCATCTGTAGGTGGCATTGGAGCCGCTCCTACATCTGATAACCCGCCTAGGCCGCCTCCAACATCATCACCTTGTGCTGGTGGTTGTGTAGCATTGGCATTTTCTTCTGCCCATAGTTTTTCGTTTTTATAAATTTCACCTTCATCAAGTCCAAGATATCTTGACATTGCAAAACGTTTAGAAATAAATGGAATCTGTTGTACCTGTGTAAAGATACTGACCATTTGATTATCAATTTCAACTTGTCTGTATTTGCCAAAGTTTTGTGGCTCATTAAATTGTATTTCAAATCCACCAGAATCAATTTCAATACCTCTGTGCTTTAAGAACATTTTGAATTCTTTGTCAAGTGCAGGCATAATCATTGACTGTAAACGTTGACAGAATTTTGTAAATCTAAATTCTTGAATATATGCTGTGCCAACTCTACCATCAGTGAATGCTGAACCTGGATCATCTGGTGTTGATGGCAAGTAACTTGATGGAATTCTCAAACCCTTCATTAACTTATTATTAAAGTATTTCAAGTCATCAATTTCACCTAGGTTTTGACCACCTGGTAATGTTTCAACTTTTGAACCTCTACCTTCAGCCGTTTGTGCAAAGAAATAATCTTCAATTTGTGATAATGGATTGTAAGCGGCATCCATGATGTTTTGTCCGCCACCTGTTTTGTTTGGAATACGTTTTTGATGAATTTCATTTTTAACACGTTCAATAAATGCCATTGCTTTGTTGCTGGGCATGTTACCAACGTCTATGTAGAACACTCTACGTTCTGGTGCTCTTTGAACTCTATAAATGATAATTGCATCTTCTAACAATTCTTTTTGTTTGTACACTTTAAATATTGCTTCTAATACTGAAGTACCAAAAGGCCAAAATCTATCCATGCCTTCTGACAATGAAATGTGTGCAATGTGTGAAGCATCAACAGGTGTTGTCATTACTTCCATTTGGAATCTACCTGCCTGTGAACTTGTGGTTGCTGTTGTAATACCTTTGTACTTGGCATCACCACTGAACGGCATGTTACCGCTTTGATATGCTGTTGGAGCCGTATATTGGTATTGACTCATTGTGGTTAAATTTAAATTTTGTAAATTTAAATCCAAGTCTCTGATAAAGTATGCTTCTGGCTTTTTGCCTTTGCCTTCATTAACAACAATCTTTTCAATCTTCGCATGATCAACCCAAAGTAACTTATAGGTTTCAGGATCTCTAACTAGCACCTGATCACCATACTTGATCACATTTCTAAAAAGTTTAAAACATCTTTTGTCCCAATCATTGATGCTTGACCATTGTTTGATTGCTTGATTTAAAATTTCAGTTTCTGTATCAGTTGGTTTGTCTTTGTAAAAAATCTTAAACGGAACACCTGTCTTTGGATCATTTTGAGTTGAAAATTCTGCAATGGTATCAAGTGCCGCGTTTATCTCTGTGTCAAGATCCATTTGATCATATTGATAATAACGTTCAATACGATTAGGCTGACCTGCATATACTTCTGGTAACCATGAGCTGTATTTTGAATTCGATGTTTCTCCATACGAACTACCAACGGGACTTTGCTGTCCTAGTTTGGTTTCATATGTAGTAAAGTGCTTTTTCCAACTCATTGTGTGTACGTACCTTTATGTGCTAGTATTTATGTAATTATATAGTATTTTAAATTTTAATGCAACCACTATGTTTTGGCCTAGCCATTAATTAATTGCGTTTTCTACACCTTTATTCGCTTTGGCCGATGTATCTGATGCATTAGCAATTCTTGTTAATAATGCCAACGATGTTGCATAATATTCGCCTTCTGATGTGTCCGTTGGATCACTTGATCCAGACATTGGAAGATATTGTTTTCTAATTTCCATTTTGGCATTAGTTAATGATTGTGGATCTAACACTCTTTCTTCGACTGCCTTTTCTGCATCATTTTGATTTTCTGGTTGATTGGTAACTGTGGCCGCAGTTTTAAATACCGATCCACCATAAAATTTACCAATTTCTTCAGCAATTTTTTCTTCAAGAGTTGCTCTAGCGGCATCTTGTTCTACTGGGTCATCGTTTTTCATTGCTTGTGAAAATTGATATGTATTAACCCCTGCTTCGTTTGCCAATTGTTTTAATAATGCATCTCTTTCTGATTGGGTCTTATTGCCGGAGTTAATTGCATCAAGCAACTTATCGTAGTTGTCTAAATCTTCTGCACTTGTGCCACCTATAACTGTTGCGGCAATGCCTCTGTTTATACCTGCGGCAATACCTTGTGATAATATATCTTTTAATGGCCCAAATATTGATGAAAATATCGATTTACTACCTTCTACTGCACCACTAAACATATTCATTATAAAGTTGATAACTTTTGCAAAAATGTCACCAATTTTTCCTGCAAACTCTCTTACAAAATCTGCAATCTTAATTGCATTTTCTGATAGCATTGTCATAATGCCATTGATGGCATTATAAACTTTATCATCACCAAATAATCTTGTAAAGAATGTATTAAAAACTGTTTTGAATTTTGCAACAACTCTTTCAAAGTTTATGAAAGATACCGAAAGTTTATCAACTCTTGATTCTTCTCTTAGTTTTTGAAGGTCTTTGTATATTTCAATCTTGCCTTCTTCTTCTAACTGTTGTATTTTATTAATGAATGCAATTTGCTCTCTAGCCGCGCCAGCATATTCTGTATTGGAACGTTCAATAACTGCTAGTCGTTCTCTTTCAGCATCAGTTGTATTGGCAATCTCATCAATCAGATTAGCAGTGGCTTGTGCCGCTTCTTGATCACTCATATTTTCCATGTTGTTTATAACGCCATCTAATGAGTTATACAATCTTTTGTTAACAGCCAATAACTCTCTACCTGCTTCTGTAAAGAACAACCCACCTCGTCCATATGCTGTTGTAAATGTTGTTGCTAGTTGATCACCAAATTCTGATCCAATACCAGCAAACATACCAGCAACTGTTTGTGTTGCCGCTAATACTGTTCGTTGCACAGTATCTGGGAGTGTGTTTAACTTATTAGTAAATGCATCAATTGATGTTGCTGATTTTACCACTGCATTAATTTGATCTCTGTTTACATTTGCAAGTTGAGTAAATGCTGTGATATTCTTCATGTAGTTTGCGGCCATTTCTTCCAAGTCTTCATTGTTTTGCCCTGAAAGTATACCAGTTGTTCTTAATTGATCAACATAGTCTGCTGTATACTCAGTTAATTCTGCAAGACTCATACCTAACATACCTTGACTTTGCAAGTTATCCCTCATAGCAAGATTAAGATCTGAAAACGCTTGAGTCCCTAAAATACCAACTGATGTAGAATACTTGCCAAGTATTTCTGTATACTCTTGTATGCCCATTTCAGCCGCTACTGCCGCCTTTGCTAATCCCATAGATCCTTGTTCAAATCTAAAACCAGAAGCAAATAATTGTCTAAAAGAATCTGAAAACTGTTTTAATCTACCAACAATAAAACCAATTGAGGTTGCAAAAGCACCAAGTGCCAATCCACCAAATCCAAGTTTTTTAGCAAAGCCGGCAATTTTTTTATTCACTGCGGCAAACGGTGTTTTGATATTTGCTTTAGCCATTTTTTCTGCTTGTTCGCCTGCTTTTTCGCTATACTTTTTATATAAGTCTGCAAAACCTTTGTTGTTTGTTTCTAAAATTTTATCAATTGCATCAGTGGCTGACGTTGCTTCATCTGTTTGTTCTTTTTGTTCTTTTAAAGATTTTTTTGCTAGACTTAATGATCGAGGATCGGCCTTAACCGCAGTCATCATTGCTTTTAATTGTTCTTGATCTGTGTTATTTGATCCGCTTCCTTTTTTACCTAACGAATCAATTAATCGTTGAATTACTCTTGTAAGATCTTTTATTGTTTCTTTATCTAAATCTCCTTGACTTGGTGTAGTGTCTTGCTCACTGATTGTTTTTTGAATAGTTTCTAAAATTCCAATTTGTTCTTTATTATTATTTTCGTTAGACTTTTCAGTTGATTCTGCTGGAACAAGTTTAGCATCTTTATTATTTTCGTTAGACTTTTCAGTTGATTCTGCTGGAACAAGTTTGGCAACTGCATTTGTAATATTATCAGATAAAACAGGAACTGTTTCAAGTTGTTTACTAAGTGTTTGTGCAATTGTTTCTAATGATGCTAGTTGCTTTTCTTGGATATCATTGTTTTGTGTTTCAGTAGTCTGTGCTGGTGTTGACGTTTGTGATTTTGTTAAAGAGTCAACTATAGATGATGTGTTTATAGCAGTAGCATCAATTTGTTTTTGAATAAGAGATGATATTGAACTTAAAACAGATATTTGCTTTATTTGATTGTCTGTAATTAGTTTTGTAGATTGTTGATTTTCGCTACTTTGATCATCTAGTGCTTTAAGCATAGATTTACTGCTACGAGAACTGGCTTCGAGTTGTTTTTCTATTTTGTCGGTTATTGTCTTTAGAGTTCTAAGTTGCTTTTCATTGTTTTTATTTTGATCTTCTTGTTCTTTTAAACTTTTTTCAAGAATTTTTTTGATCTTCTGCTGTGTGTCAGCAGATGCCCATTTTGGAAGATTAGAATCGTCCCAATTTATTTGATCTATTGTAATTTTATCGCCGTCAGCCATTTTTCATTAAATACCCATATAATTAAGTAGATAAGTACTACTTTAACATAAATATTTAGCGTAGAAATAATATACATATATAATAGGAAACAATAACATGAGCGAAAGCAAATTATCAAAATACTACCGAGCACCAAAATTGTATGTTCGTGTGCCCAGTCAAGGAGCATTTAATCCAGACATAGAGCAATCTATGAGTGACGAACTAGCAGTTATGGCAATGACTGGTCGTGACGAAACTATGTTACAGAATCCAGATGCATTGCTAAACGGTGAAGCGATTACTTCTACTATCAAAAGTTGTGTACCTGGAATAAAAGATCCAAAAGACCTTCCAATTACAGATATTGATACACTGTTGATTGCAATTAAGATTGCATCAAACGGAGAAGAACACGAAATAAGTGCAAAATGTCCAAAATGCAAAACAGATTCTAGAGGTACAATAAATTTAAGAAATATATTACCTACTGCAAAACTACTTGAATCAGAATATCCCATTAAACTAGATACCGGTGTAACAGTTTATATCAAACCTTATACCTATGCTATGCAAACAGAAGCGGCATTGGCGGCATTTGATGAAACTAAAACATTACAAAATTTAACTAGAGAAAAATCAATAAATTCAGAAAGTATGGCAGTATATAATAAAAGTTTTAGAAGAATGGCCGACATGAGTGTGAATCTTTTAGCAAGAAGTGTTGTTAAAGTTACAACACCTGATGGTGATGAAATATCTGATCAAAATGAAATTTATGCATTTGTTCAAAATATAGACTCTCATTCTGCAAAAGCAATTGATAAAACTTTGTCAAAAATAAATTCATTAGACATAGACAAAAGAATTGAAATGACTTGTGAAAAAGAAGATTGCAAAAACACATGGACTACTGACGTTGAATTTAATGCCGCAGATTTTTTCGTGGCTGGCTCTTAAAGGCTGAGCCAAATGAAATAAATGTCTACTTTGAAAAACTAGAAAAAGAACGAAATGCTATCAAAAAACAAATAACTGAGATCTGCTGGTATATGCGTGGATCTATTACTTGGGAAGAAGCATGGAGTTTAAGCGAAACTGACCGCAACGAAATCACTAAATTTATAGGTGAGAATGCCGAACGGTTTAAAAAATCTGGTCAAGTAGTTGTTTAAATAGACTGTTGTTTAACAGCATCTGAATTTGATTGCCAAAAATCTTTGTATTCAATATAATGAAACTGTTTGTAATTTTTAGTATATTTTAAATTGTTCCACTGTGCAGGATCCCACAGCACAAACTCTCCCTGTCTTGATATTTTAACGCACAATAACCATTTGTCATTTGCTTCACATGACTCTTGTGCTTGTTGAATAAAACTATCTAACAGTTTTACTTCTTTGCCTAGTGCAAGATTGTGCCATTGCAGTTCACCATAATTCTTTGCTTCAATAACTAGTAATGGAAATGTATCAGGTGGAATAATGTCACCTTTGAATCCTCTGGTTTGACTTTCTGAAAGTGTTTCTGTCCTTACAATATTTTTGCCACCTACATAAGCACCACTGTAAGGAACTCTTGTAAACGACTCTTGATACAGTTCACTCAAAAAGTTTGCAACATCTCTTTCGTATGTTTTGCCTTTGTTTTTAGATTTTGCTCCACTCACTCTGCTGAACCTTCTTCGTGTTGTTTTTGTTCTTCATCAAAACCTTCTTGCAACAACTGTGACACTGATTTTTCTTTGTCTAATTGTGCAGGTTTATCTATAGGCATGCCACTTCTGTCAAACCATCTGCCATCTGCTGTTTCCCATACATGAGAATTAAAACGTTCACCATTGGTAAACTCACAAACAATTCTACGTTTGGTCAATGTGCCATCATATATTGTTCCGTCTTTTTGTATGAGTCTACGTGTTTGATCAGTGCCATATATTCTATCAATGAATATAGGATTTCCATATTCATCTTCACCTCTAATGTTGGATACAAGTACTTCTTTCATTGTTTTAGTATACAACCAAAAGAAAATTTAGTCAACTTGTAAATTTCTGGTTGACTTTGTACCCAGTTTAATCGTATACTTTATTTAATAAGGCTAATATCTACAAAAACAATAACTCATTTAGGCTAACATCTACTATATAGCAACAACACTGATATCAATATCTCAGAAGTGCGCCGAGACAAAGGTGGTGAATCTGACGTTGCACAACTTAGGCTAATATCTGCTAAATGATGAGGCTCTTAGAAAAGATAAACCTCAACCATGTGTGTAGTGCTAACTTACTTTATGCACATTGGTTCCGTTGGATGAGACGCAGTTGATGGGAGTACCGGCCAACCGCTTCCGTAGGACTGTAAAGTTAGAATGGCGTGATCTCGTATGATGCGAAGTTACCGGCTCACCCGTAACTGGGTGAGTCATGACTGATTCTGTATGATACGATACAAAGTATTTTGATAGTACTTTTTCATTACCTTTTATAAAAGAATAAAAAATATTGTTAACGATAGTTAACAATAATACTAACTGACGTAAGTCAGTTACCTATTGTGACTCACGTGACTTAACTAATGCTGTTTTGTGTTTTTCTGGAATTTGTGAATTTGTTCGATTTCCATAATGTCTACATGCATTTATGCAAACATCTAAATTGAATTTATTTTTATCAGTTTTTAGGTTATCATCAATATGTTTAAATGTATCACTAGTTAATACATCATACAGCATGTGATTATTCGTAATTTTTATATCTTCTAAATCAATGTAACTTTTATTTTTATCAATATTCATCAATTGTTCCCATTGTTTAACAGATCGCAAATGTCGATATCGACTGCCGTCTAAATTTAAAACGTTTTTGGATTCGTTGTTCCAGATATTTTTATTTTGTAACCAATACAAATAATGAAAATGGCTAGTCCAACAACATGGCCACACACTCATATCACTGACTATTTGTATTTCTTTGTGTACTTTCCAAACACACACATCGTTGTACTGTTTAGTGTCATTTGGAAAATCATTTTCAATAATATAATCATCATTTTCAAAACTTATAGACCAATCTTTAACTTTTTGTTTGTACAGTTCTGTATTTTTTGGTTTATGTAATAAGTCTTTAATTTGATCGCCACCCCATGTGCCATCGTTTAGAGAAAAATTCCAGCCCCAACTCTTTGCTAGATCACGTGCTTGATCAACTTGATGTGCATTGTGATCAAAACGATTCATTTTCCAGCTTACATTAACCTTGTGTTTTCTTAATACTTCTGCATTTTTTAAAATGTGTTTCCATTGTACATTTCTTCTATACAAATGATTAGTATCTTCTAATCCGTCTATAGAAAAAATAAAATGTATATTCGGATCCGGATTTGGATCTGAATTTTGTTGCGAAAGGTAACTGCCAATTTTTTCAAATTTATCTGCCCATGGGCCGCCGCCATTGGTGTGTACATGCTGATTAATCAATGGCCGACGTTGATCAATATTGATCAATATGTCAGCAATATTAGGGTGCATCATAGCATCACCAATGTTGCCATTGTACACAATTTTTTTTAATTTTTTTAAACGAGGATCAACTACTGAATTAATAAATGCTTGTATGTCTGTGTTATTCGAATGTCGCTGAGTATGTACTATGCTTGGTTCAGTAAGCAATGTTTCTTTGTCTGTTCTTGGACAAACCAAACAATTTGCGTTACAATAACTGGTTGGTTCCCATTGTACTAGTTCTAGTTCTTCTGGTTTGATGTACATAACAATACTTATAATATTTCTACTAGACGTTTCACAGCATTATCATATCTTCTGTGCAGTCTGTGATAATTGTGTTGTGATATTGTGTAAGCTCTAACCCAATCGATTGGATTGTTGTAGATGTATTTTACAGTGTCAGCAATCATTTGCATACGTTGTTCGGTGTCATGTTCTTTGTCATAATCTTCTGGCCAAAGATCAGAAAATGTTTCATATTCTCTTGCACGAAGTTTTTCTAAGAATCTTGGTGTTGAAGCAATTATAAACGGATGTTTGTTGATGATTGCTCTTGCAGTTTTTTCTGTGATCATAAATGCTTCATCGTTTTCTACATGAGTTTCTGCAACAATACTGTACTTGGTGTTTTCATACAGTGTGTGATCAAATGGATAACCCAAATAATGATCTGCTTGTGCATCATATTTTATTTGATCTGGGCTGTGTGGTATTTTGCTGTAGAACCAATCAAAATCATATTTTGTAATTAGGTGTGATACCCTAGGATACAGATCTTTGGCGGTATAAGCCGTGTTTAACGACCATACAGCGTTCTTAAGCATGTTGTGGTTGTGTAACCTTACTGCAAGATTTAACCTGTTTGTTTTGTGTATTTTTGCGTTTAAAAATAAAAAATCATGTTTGACAAAATTTTGTAATTCGTCATACTTTTTGTTTGCTAATTTAATATCACCTTGGTACATGCGCCACACAGCATCAGTTTCAAAATGTGGGTATGCAACAATGTTGATTCGATGCCTAAACACACTTTCATGATTACATGCTTGACGATATGATTCTAAAAAATCAAATTCATCTTGACAACCAACCACATATACAATTTGCTGTGCTGTACATATTTCGCTTTGCACTAACCAATCGATAAAAACAGCATGAGCTCTTAATATTTTGCTGTCTGGATTTAATCTTTCTCTTACATGAGAAATCATAATTCTGCGTTTTAAATTTTTTAATTTACGTAGAGAAACATTTTTAAATTCTGGACACAAATGATAAGGCTGATCACGATATGCATTGAATTCTAATATATCATAATCTTCATTGTCAACATACGTCGACATGCCATATTTGCCAGGACTTTCAAATTGATATGCTAATGTATTAGGCGCTAACTGTATTCTGCTCATGATCTTTTGCAAACAATTCTTTGTGTGTTTTATGATCGATAGTTTCGATATCTGTTGCAAAAGATGTAAATCCATTTTCCTTAACTACATTAAGTACATTAGAGCATCTTGATGTTAGTTCGTCTCTGTGCGAAATAAGGAAAATATTTTTACCACCATCTCTAGACATTTTTTTAAGTACACTCATTGCTGACTCGACACCCATTGTATCCATTCCGGAATCAACTAACTCGTCGATAAACAACAAGTTAACAGATGTATTCATTGATTCGTACACATCTCTAAATGCCCAACTTAAACCAAGGATCAATCTATTGCGTTCCCCTCTAGACAAGTTATCAAAGTCTAGTTCTCTACCTAGTTCTGTAATTTCTACAGACAAGTCTGATCTAAACACAACTTCGTGTGGCAAACCAATTTTATCTAAGTAGTAATTTAATCTTGAATTCAAATATAACAAGTTTTGATCAATAATTTTTTTACGTATAAATGAATCTTTTGATGTTAATAATCTATATAAAAAGTCTTGATGATCTTTGAGTTTTTGAAAAGCATTAATCTGTGTGTAATCAACTTCTTCGATATTCTTTGTTTTGAGTTCTTCAATTTGCTCAGTGTGTGGATTTTCTTTTTGCTTTTCAATTTCTAATTGACTTTTTAATTCTGCAAGATTCTGTCTATGATCATATGCTTCATGTACACTAGCATATATCACGTTTGGTTCTTCACCTAATGCACCAATAGTTTCTAGTGTTTGTGTATGTTCTTGATGTTGTGTATCATTAGCAAGAATATGTTGTGTGGCTTCTTGCTTTTGTGATTTTTTACTGCTTAATATTTCTTCCTGTTTAGAATCATGTATTTCTTGACCACATGCATAACATTTGTGATCTTCAATGTCTTTGATTTCTTTATCAAGTTTTTCGATTAAGCGTTCTTGTTTTTCTGTATCACGCACAATGCTTTCAAGCCATCGTTGTGCTTCGTTGACTTTTGATTTGCGTTCATTGTATTCTGTTAGTTTACTGTGATTTTCAATTTCACTGTCAATGTCGATTTTTTCTAATTCTGTAATACCTTCACTGAGATTAGATACTGCTTTTTTGTGTGCTTCTTCCCAACTAATACTTCTTATATGGAACTTACGTATAGTTTCTTCCATTTTTTCATTTGATATTTTTACTTGTTCTAAACGTGCTTGTTCAGTTTTCATATCTTCGTTTGTTTCTCGCTGATGTTCTTTCAAACGTTCTGCTTTTTCACTTAAACGTGATATACCTAATAGTTCTTCAATGATTGATCTTTGATCATTTGCCTTCATTGCTAAGAAAGGCTCAGTGTAAGTGTTAAGGGCAACTATGTGTTTGAACATTGTGTGGCTCATGTCAAAAACCCTTAACACTTCTTCCTGAGTAAGCCTATTTTCACCTTGAGCTTCGTCGGTTCCTTGTTCATTGACAATAGAATTGTCAACAATAAATTGGAACTTGTTAGGCTTACGCCCTCGTTCTATTCTGTAACTATGTCCATCTCTTTCAAAGTCAACAGTAACCAACATGTTTTTGTTATTGGTTTTGTTAACTAAATTATCCTTGCGGATATTAGTCAGAGCTTGTCCGTACACAGCATAACTAAGGGCATTGATAAGTGTAGTTTTTCCTGTGCCGTTTCGCGACCCTTCTCCACCTAGGTCTAAGTTGTTACCAAGGACCAACGTTAAACCATCATGGGCAAAGTTTACTGCCTGCGTGGTGTTACCTACACTCATAAAATTTTTAATTGTAATACTTTTAATTTTTATCATAGTCTATTGTATAACTCTACTAGTATTCCATTGTCAAATGAATCAGATTCAATCTTTGCTAATTGATTAGTTACAATTTGATCAACTGATTCAAATATAACTTCACCTTGAACATCTTGTGCGTGTTCTTCTTTCTTTTGTGGTATAAGAGCAAGATCTCTTATTTGATAGTTTTGTGCAAAATTTTCTTTAATAAAATTTGCTTCTTCATATGAAATATCTAAATCTACTTTGACTCTGATATATGAATTTGGTTCTAACACAGTTTCTGGATCTTCGAGTAATTTACTTAAATCGATTGATCTATACTTTGGTGCATCTGGCCATATTTTATATTCTGGTTGTTGATCCCATTCAAGGAACATTGCACCGCGATCGTCATCCCATACATCAGCAAAGTTGTGTGGGAAAGGATTACCAATATAAGATATATTGCCACTGTGTTGTCTTTTGTGAAAATGTCCTGTAAACACATGTCCTGCATTTTTAAAATGGTCACTTCTGATAGTACCAATGTCTGGCATTTCAACCATAGCATTCATTTTAAAATGAGGCAGTTCAAAGTGTCCAAACATATATTTGCATTTTATTTTTTGTACCTTTTTCCATTCATCACCAACCAACCATGGAACAATAGCAACATCGTTCTCAACAATCCATTCATCAACTACATGAACATTAGGTACTTCATTTGCAAATACCACTGACGAAATTTCTCTTTTGTCTCTGTAAAACAAATCATGGTTACCAACAATAAAATAAACTTTTTCAAATGCTTCACCTAATCTTTTTAAGTTAGACACAGAATAGTTTAATGTTGATACATTAACTGATGAACGTTGATGATGCCAATCACCTAAAAATATACAAGTTTCTGATCCGCGTTTTTTTGCTTCGTCGATAAACCACGTAACAAAGTTTTCACAATCAATGTTGTGTTGACGTGCATTATTTTTCATACCAAAGTGTATGTCTGTAAAACAGGCCGCTTTGTTAAAAAATTGTGCCATATTATTTTTCTTCTTTTTGTTTTTGTTCGATAGTTGCTAACTCTTCTGAGTTTTTCATTTGTCTTGTGAGCGATGGCATAGCCCCTGCTTGTTCAAGTAAATCATCACGCAGATTTTGATTTTTCTTTTCCATGTTTAGTACTCTTGTAAAAGAATTTGTAATTGTTGCTGTATAATAAGCAAATGGATTTTGTGATTTTGATTCATCAAACTGCAAACCAATTTGTGATAATTGCAATAGAGCTTGTCCTTGCATTTCATCATTGTAAGTGTAACCACGCCAGTTAGATCTTGTGCCATAACGTTGACATAATTTGATAAACATGTTTGCTAATTTTGGTGTAATTTTACCATGATCTAAACTGAATTGGTTGTGTCCAGCATGATGACTTCTACCAACTTCATATGGTTTATTGTTTTTATCTAATTTGTAATGTTTGAAAGGTGGAAAATTTAATTTAACTTTAGTGTCTGCAACAGTTTTTGGATTTAATTTACGACCTTCTTCATCCGGTATATGATCATAAGTCATAATTCTAAACACAAGATCAGTTACAGGGATATTCAAATGATCTTCTCTGTAATCGTCATATTGCGATCTTTTTAATCCAAGTTCTTGCACTTTGGCCTGTAACATAGATTCAGCTTTGTTTTTACGTGCTTGTGATATAGAAAGTCTGTTGATTTTAGCAACATCATTTAGAATAATGTCATAGTCTGCATACTCTGGCTTTTTGTAATAACAATAAGAGTTTTTGCTCTTATGTATTTCAGCCAACATGTCTTTGTTGTTTAGATAGTTAATTCTTTTTGCCACACTAATTTCCTTATATATCTATTAATAATACAGCATATACAACCAGTTGTCAAGTGTATTTTTATTAAATACTCAGTTAATTATTTCAATAAATAATACTATAACTAGGAAACAGATATGGCACAAAAAGATTACAGAGCAAAAATTCAACCAATGGGAAAAACTCCAGATGCAATGGAGCTCGTTCTTGGACCGAATAATTCAGAAAATATATTACAGCCCCTATGGAAAACAGGCGGACTTATGTTTCCGTATACTCCAATGATACAAGTTCAACATGCTACTGTAAATTACGGCCAATTTGATTTAGCACACACAAACTATGATTATTTTGCTTATCAAAAAACATCATCTCCAACAGCAACAGTAACTGGTGTATTTGGAGCTCATACTCAAGAGGAAGCAGAATATATGATGGCCGCTATTCATTTTCTAAGAGTAGTTACAAAATCAAACTTTGGCGTTAATGATCCTAATAGAGGAACTCCTCCACCTAAATTAGCCTTTAGTGCTTATGGTGATGCCATGTTTAATCGTACTCCAGTTTATATTAGAACTGTTGCATTTGGTTTAGATCAAGATGTTGACTATGTTCCAGTAAGACAAGAAAAAAAAGTACGATATGATCAAAACCTAGGAGTAATTGATCAAAAATTAAACGACTTATTGATGAATTCATATGTACCTTTAGTATTAAATATTTTTGTTGATATTATGGTGGCACCAAATCCAAGTGCAGTAAGAGATGAGTTTAATCTTGAAACATTTAGAAAAGGCGGATTGCTTAATAAAGGATACTATTAATGGCCAAATATACTAAACAAAGTCCATATTATAAAACAGCATCAAAAGGTGATTATTTAGATTTAATGACACATCGTGCAATAATTAATGATCAAACAGATGAGTCATATCAAATTGAATCAAAATATCATATGCGACCAGATTTATTAGCATATGATCAGTTTGGTAGCTCTAGATATTGGTGGGTATTTGCAGTAAGAAACAAAAATATCATTACTGATCCAATACAAGATTTTACAGCAGGAACAATAATAAAAATTCCTAAAATAGAAAACGTGAGGTAATAATGTCAAAATTTGCAAAAGGTGACAGTGCCGCGGCGGGTATGGGTGTTAACAATGCTAACAAAATAAAAGATAAAACTACCGAAGCTGTTTCTAATTCATCTGCAGACGAATCATATTCTCCTCATCCAACGTTACCAATCGGAAAAAAGTATAGTAATCCATATGATGAAGAATTTAAAGAACAGTACGGAATGTATCCATATCAAGTTGGAGCAAATGATGTATTCAATAAAACTATGGATATGTATAATGAAGACCGACACGAGCTTAATGATTATCCGTTAACTGAAAACAGTAAACCAGTTGTTAATGAGTTAGTACCAATATATAAGGTAGTTACTGGTTCAGGACAAAGTAAAAGATATAAAACATTCACAGCAGACGGAACACAAGTTAAAGAAGGAAGAGGATCAGGTCCTGCAAATTTACCAGAAGGTCCATTAGGAGAATCTCAATCAGATACTATTGTAGAAGATGAAATATACGATGATCAAATTTTAAGAGTTGCAAGACAACCCCGTTCGACCACAGAAGAATCAGACGATGAAGTGGTTGTGCCAACAACTGAATATAAAGATTTTTTTCAAAGAAATATTTTACATGACTATGATGCAGTTACATATAATTTTAGGTTATCTATGTTATCTATGCGTGATGCCATATCTGCACAAGAACATATTATAGGAACAAATTTTGATACAAACAAAGGTTTTAGTGCCTGGACTCCTCAGGATACTAAAATGATTATTGCTGAAACTGGAAGTACAGTATTAACTATTAATGAAGTTTCAATTAATGCTACTGCCGGACCAGTTAACAACGGTAAAAGATTAACTGGTGCTGTTGATTTTCAAATGACAATACAGCAACCATTAAATGCATCATTTACTGATGTGTTAGTTAATTCTGCTATATCTTTAGGATTACCTGATGGTTTAAAAGCAACATACCTTTTGGAATTGACATTTAAAGGTAGAGACCCTAAAACAGGAGAAATCATAAACAGTATACCATCAACTGAAAGGCAGTTTTTAATTGAAATAATTTCAGTTGAAGCAAACGTTGACACTAATGGATCAACTTACAATGTAAGAGCTGTTAGAGCTGGCGACAAAGGAATGAAAGAACGAACATACACAATGGATCGACCTTTGCAATTATCAAATTTAAAAACAGTTAATAACCTAATCAGTGCTGTTGCAGAAACAGTAAATCTAAACGAATTAGATAAATTGGCTGTAGAAAAAGGTGTGCTTGATGAATACTATATTCATTTAGACAATTACACTAAACAGATGATAGGTGAAGATGAAATTATTGACACTGCTTCACTAGAAACTGTTTCAACAAATTTATCAGACAACGAAAATGATGATTCACAATACCTAATGTTTAGAATTCCAGCAAGGACTAGTTTAGACAGAGTTTTAGAATTTGGATTGTCTCATTCTAAAAAATTACAAAAACTTGCCAAAGGTATGGACACAGGTACAAGTGTTGATGCAGATTCATCAAATTCTGAAGATATTACTAATTTTGTAAAACATATATTTCATATAAAAATTGATACTAAAAATATTGCTTGGGATACATTAAGAAATGACTATGCTAGAGAATACCACTATACTATATCATTGTTTCCAACTATTAGACCAGAAATTTCTCCAGGTATATGGAATAACGCAACTGAGGTACAAAAACAAAAAATTCAAGCACTTGTAAATGGAGATTTAAGTCAAAGTGTTTCTAGAAAATACAAAGCATTAAGTAAAAGATATGATTACTTATTCACAGGATTAAATGATAAAGTATTAAGGTTTGATATAAAATACAACAATCAATTTTTCTTTGCACTACACAGTTATCAAGGAATATATTCAAAATTAGACAAAACTACTAAAGAAAAAGTAGTAAAATCAGCAGACACATTGTTGAAATTTAAAGAGCAACAACAAGTATTAAAAGATGCATGGGCAACATATTTAAGTCAAAAAGCAGAAAATTTAACTATTGCATCAAGTGAAGAACGAGAAAGAGCAAATCAAGAAGCATATATTGCCAGCCAGTTTGAAGCTGAACGAGAAAAACTAATTAATTTATATGTAGAAGGTGTTAAAGACGGAACATTTGAAGGTGATGCCGCAACTGCACAATCTTTACAAAGTATTGGATCAGGGCCTTTTGCATCTACTAAAGAATCTTTATCTACATACGCAATGGCTCAGCCATATGAACAAGAAGGTAGTTCGGGTATGAATCCCGGACAAGTAAAACTGTATGCAGAAACACTTGATCGTGAAACAGTTATAGAACAATTAAATACTTCAGATAAACCATTCCAAATTATGTGGGGTGCAACACCAGACGAATTTAGAAATAAATTCAATGCAGACAGTGAAACTCCAGGTAAAGGACATTTTGATTCTGTTATTGAAGCGTCACTTTCTGATTTTGAAGCAGATTTAGTTGCAATGGATATGGATATCAAAGGTGACCCTTTTTGGTTAGAATCAGAACGAGATCCAAAATTTATAAGATCTGCAAGTTATCATGAAGGCGAAAATTATATATTATTTAGAGCAATAACTAGTGCAGGAGAACCTGATCCAGAAACCGGATTAGCAAATCCAAATCGTGAAGGAAAAGAACAAATGCTTAATGGAGTGTATGCTGTTGTACAAATAATGAATAACTTTACCGGTGGACAATTTACACAAAATTTAAAAGGTGTAAAAGAAGCATTTATTACAGACATAAGTATATTAGAACAATATCAAGAAGAAATGCCTTATACATCAATAGTGGAGACAGAAGAATAAAATGGCTACAGAACGATTTACCGCAATAAACAGTATTAAAAATCCTTTAAACAATAAACTAAGAGGTAAAGGTAATGTACAAACATATGATGGAATATATGAGGCCATAGTTGTATCAACATCAGATTTACAAAAAAATGGTAGAATAAAAATTAGATTAATTAATGCAAATGCCAATGTAGATTTTATAGACGAAAATGATCCACAGAACTATTTAGATATCACAGTATTATGGAGTTCTCCGTTTGCTGGTGCAACAAATATCAAAGATACTGTTGAAACTGGCGATGAAGTTAGTGAACTAACTGATCCTGATAAACAATATGAAGGGACACAAAAAAGTTATGGTATGTGGATGATTCCACCACATCCTGGAAATAGAGTTTTAGTAATGTTTATTAGCGGAGACATTTCAAAAGGAGTCATAGTTGGTTGTATGTATCAGTCATTTATGAATCATATGGTGCCAGGCATTGCAAAAGCAAAAACATTTAACGAAGGCAAGCAACTCGAAGTTCCTGTAGCAGAATATAACAAAGCAAGTAAAGAAGCAGATTCTGTAGATTGGAAAGTTAAAAGAGCATTAGATGGAGAAACTCCAACAGACAATGTTAAGCGTCCATCACATACTCCACATTACGATGGATTAAAAGAACAAGGATTAGATAAAGACGCATTAAGAGGATTAACCAGTTCTTCCGCAAGACGCGAATCACCATCTCAGGTTTTTGGTATACTTACACCTGGAGGTCATCAATTTGTAATGGATGATGCTGATCAAAAATTAGTTAGATTAAGAACTACTTCAGGTGCTCAAATATTATTAGATGAATCAAACGGTAATGTGTATATCATTAATAAAAAAGGCACAGGCTTTGTTGAAATAGATAACAACGGTAAAATAGATGTTTGGGCAAATGATTCAATTAGTATACGATCTCATAAAGATATAAATTTACGTGCTGATAGAGATTTAAATATAGAATCCGGAAGACATGTTAATATTAGAGCCCATCAAACAGATGACCCTGAAAATATACAACCAGAAACTACTAGAAACTTAGGAAGTGTAAAAGGAAATATACATATTCAATCAGCAGGCCATTTTAAAGTAAAAGCAGATTCTGGAATTGACACTAGTACCAACGGCACAACAAACATTTATTCAGCAATAAATCATAACTTAACAGCACTAGGTGTAAGCAATATCAATGCGGCCGGAGGACATTTTGAAACTGCTTCTATAATTCATATGAATGGTCCTGTGGCAGGTTTAGCAACACCTGTTGATGATATTCCAGTTCAACTTGATGACGAAGGTAATTTATATTTTACAAATACTCTTTACGAAAGAGATGATAATGACGATAGAAAAACTGAAAAAGTTGGTTCAATAGTAACTAGATTTCCTAGTAGAGAACCGTTTGTTAGAGAAAATATTGAATAATAATTAGAAGAAAAGAGCCCCTTGCGGGGCTCCTTTATGAATTTATGCTACGTTAGCCTTTAGTGAAGATTTGTACTCTTCCTTAGTCATTGGCATTTCAAGTTTAATAAACTCTACTTTGCTAGTTTCATCAACAGGTTTATAACCGTTATTGATTAATACCTGTGCTCTGTTTTCCGGTTTGTTAGTAAATCTCATTACTTTTTTACCGTCAGCTCTTACTGCCTCTAGTACGTATGTGTACTTTGTGTTTATATCAGCCATGTTAATTACACCTCCTGTTTATTGTTATTATTGTTTTTGTGTTTAACATAGTATTAATATAACATGAAATAGGATATTGTCAACCTCTTTTTGGCCATAAAAAAAGCCAGTAAAATCAAGGACTTTACTGGCTTTAGTGAAAAAAGTTGTCTAATTAGGCAACTTTTCTTTGCATAATACGGTATTTCACCGCACTTCTTTTGGTATCTCTTGTAACAAATCTTAGTGATCTGATATCAAAACCATCTTGTCTCAACTCACAAATTCTTGCTGTTGGCTTTTGAATTTTGTATCTAGATACTAACTGCTTGTTTGTTACTGTAGAGCCTGTACCCCAATAGTACTGTAAGATTCTCTGTTTCTGAGTACCTACTTTGTACTGTGAAGCACCTTTTACTTTTACATTTTGTAAACCCATGTTTTTCTCCAGTTCTAACAAGTTAAGTTTATGTTTATATAATATAATAAAAAATTGATCTTGTCAACCATTATGTTTTTGTTGGCCAACTAGTTGGAAAAAGTGCCGTCGAAACGGCACTTTCATTGAGTTTATGCTACTGCAAAGTATAGAACACTTACAGCCGCAATTGCAATTGAACCCATATTAAGGTCATCATGCTTGCCACTTACTGCTTTAATTACAACGTGTGCAATAAAACCTAGTGCAATACCATATGCAATACTAAATGTCAACGGCATAATAATAGCCGCCAATACTGCTGGTGCATATTCACTCACATCATCCCATTCAATATCTTTAAGATTTCTTAGGAAGTATGTTGCAATGAATACAAGTGCAGGAGCCGTTGCAAATGCCGGAATACTCTGTGCCAATGGGGCAAAGAATAAACACAATGCAAACAATACGGCAACTGTTACTGCCGTTAATCCTGTTTTACCACCTTCTTTAATACCAGCACCACTTTCAATATATGAAGTTGTGTTACTAGTACCTGCTAATGCACCAACTGATGTTGCTACTGAATCTGCCAACAGTGCTCTGTCAGTGTCTTCAACTTCGCCTGTTTTAGGATTTACTTTTCCAGTTAAGTTTGCAACACTTGTTAGTGTTCCGGCAGTGTCAAAAAAGTCTACAAATAAAAATGCAAATGCAGTTCCAATGAAACCTGCTGTTGCAATCAAACTAAAGTCCATACTAAATGCATGACTTGGATTTGGAATACTACCAACTACACCGCCAATTTCTGAAACGCCAAAAATCCAAGCAATGATACTTGTTGCAATAATACCAATAATGATTGCACCTGGAATTCCGCGTTTGTCAGCAATCGCCATAATAGCAAAACCCAGTCCTGCTAATAATACTGGCCAACTTGAAATATCTCCCAAGCCAACTAAAGTTGCCGGGTCATCAACAACAACACCTGCATTCTTTAAACCAATAATAGCAAGGAACAAACCAATACCTGCTCCTACACCAAGTTTCATACTTCGTGGAATACTATTGATGATATATTTTCTTGCTGGCGTTACGCTCAAACCAATAAACACTAAACCTGCGATAAACACAGCCGCCAGTGCCTGTTGATATGTATAGCCCATTCCAAAAACAACACCAAATGCAAAAAAGGCATTTAGTCCCATTCCTGGTGCTAGTGCTACGGGCCATTTAGCCCAAAGTCCCATTATAAGGGTACCTATTACTGCCGCAATAATTGTTGCAGTAAATACAGCACCGAATTCCATACCGGTACCTTCAGTTGACAATATAGCAGGGTTAACCACTGTGATATATGCCATCGTTAAAAATGTGGCTAATCCAGCCATTACTTCAGTTCTCACTGTAGTCTTGGCTTTAGATAAACCAAATAGTTTTTCTAACATATTCTTCTCCTTTATATAAAGATTAGAATATATTATAACAATTTAATAGGAAAAATGCAATACACGATTAGGTTGTGTTATCCACAAGATATTTTAG
>Ga0255761_10001257_pt1 | contig 23438 bp, 9 predicted proteins | sample 071ome_29_FD_179961 | JGI IMG/M metagenome (GOLD analysis project Ga0255761, IMG submission 179961) | Coastal salt marsh microbial communities from the Groves Creek Marsh, Skidaway Island, Georgia - 071407BT metaG (version 2) | ecosystem: Environmental > Aquatic > Marine > Intertidal zone > Salt... | reverse complement strand
GTCACACAACATTAGCCGGCCTCAAAACGGTTGGTCCTTATTACAAAAATACGCGAAAAATAGGAAAATGAAAAAAAAAGCTCTCTCTCTGATCTCTCTCTCTCTCTCTTTCGTCTTTGCTAAAAAAGTCGCGTTTTGGATTTTACTCGTCGTCGTCTGAATCGTCGCTGATGAGTTCGATGACTTCTGCGTCGTGATCATGTTGTTGTTGATGATGATCGCGACGACGATGCTTTAAATCTTCCTCAAAAGTTTCTTTGAGGATGACTTCCTTTTCTCTTTGTTCTTCCTTTTCTAAAGTCGCTTCTTTCAATTCCGTTTCGCGTTGTTTAATATTTATTCGCAAAAGTTCTTCCTCCTCGCGCGCATTTTTCATGAAACTTTCCCTTTCCATGTCAAGGTTCGCCGAGAATTGCGCCATGTTCATCTGGTTCGCTCTTTGCAACGCTCCCAAATATTCGTCCGATATGCCGCATTGGATTTTCGCTTTAACTTCGGCGTCTTGCATGACAAGAAGATATTGTTTTTTTCGATAGTGATCAGTTTCCATCTCATCTAAACTCCTGCTGTTCTTTCTGGAAAGTTTTTTAAGCTCTTCTTCCGCGTACCAAAGTCGCGTCGCTGCCAGCCTGATCGGGGCATACTTTTTTTCAGGCTTCTCCTTCACTACTCCATCGGAATCGCCAAACTTATTCAAAAACGTTTGCCTATAATTACGATTTTGTTGATCAAATAATCTCTTCTCGTGCAGATGTAGTCTCGAGAAGAGATCCGGTCGATTCACTTCGTTCTTTCGCACTCTTTGTAAATAACTCGCGATGTGGTCTCTCGTCAACTCCGTGACGCGCATCTCGTCCCACAAGTTCTTAGGGGTGATGCGCTTGTGCGTCGTCATCAACTCCTCAAGCGCGCTGTAAAGCTTCTCCTTCAATTCATGCGTCCATTGAAGTTTTACAGCCGCGATCCCACCCCATTGAAGTTTTACAGCCGCGATCCCACCCGCTGCTGCTCCTCCAATCCATTGCACAGCTTTCGCGCTCTTCCCGTTCATCTTGGAAAGCAAATGAGGCAGTCTCGCTCTCGCGATGCTTTTAAACTCTTCGAGCTGTATGGGAGGAAGAAGAGAAGGAGGATAAGATATGGGAGGATGTAACTCACTGGGGATATCCTCCCGCCGATACGACCCGGGGGAAGCGGCAGCGGCAGCGCCAGTGGCTGGGACAGATGCGTCGACCGTGATACTTCCAATCTGTTTTTCGTGATATATAGCCTCAAACTGTTCGCTACTTTTTGCAAAGTTCCACGGCGTAAATCCAATCTCCAAACTTCCCCGCAGCAAAGCTAAATCGTGCTGGACGGTCCAAGAACGCGTTGGCAAAAGTAGCTCGCTGTACCACGTTTGCGCTTTCAACATCGAAACGTCGCTAATTTCTTCTTCATTTTTTAGCGTCGGCAACTCGTCCGCCTTCCAAACGTAATCTTCATCCGTGCGCGTTTTCTCAAACAAATCTGCCAAGTTTTTCCGCTCGAAGAGTCTGCTTTGTCGATTCTCGAACGCCTTTTTCACGTCCGCGAGTAGATTTTCAGAGCGCGGGAAAGCATTCGTAAAGAGTGAATCCGTGTTTGCTAAGGTTTGCGCCGTGACGCTGCTGTCTTTGCGCAAAACGTCAAAAATGCCAAGCAACGATCTGGCGACGGCTTTGATGTCTTGCTCCGAGCGTCCAGAAACTTCGGCGATGCCCTCTCGAACCTCGCGTGAGAAAACAACGCGTCTGGTATCTTCGTACGGGCAACCGTACGTAAAAATGGAATCGTATACAATTTTAATCTCTCGTGTCGTCCAGCAATTTTTACCTCTCCCGTCTGGTCTCCTTTCTTTTTCGCTCGATGGATCGTAAGTAACGTCTCTTTTTTCTCGTCCTCGCGACCGCCCACCTTCCAAGAAGCTCAGATTTAAGTTCTCACTGATAGTACTCACGCGATTTCTTCTTCCGTATACAATGAGACTCTCGTCGATAGTGGCACGATTTTTTTTCTCTTCCTCCGCCTTTCGAGCAGCTTCCGGGAACATTGTCTTCCAATACTCCGCCGGGTCGACGTCGTCGCCAAACTTCTTTTTATCCTCCTCTTCTCTCGCATCAAAAGTAAACGTCGAGAACGCGTTTCCTTTCTTCGGACCTATGGTTTTAACGTCCGCGCGTTTGGTCAAGATCGTATCGATATCTTCATCCTCAAATCTTTTTGATTCTTCGTTGGCGCTCTCTCCCATACGCGCAAATTGCAACCCTTTCTGTAAGAGCGCGGTGATGCGTTCTGCTTCATTCTTCTTTTTCTTCGTCTTTTGACCTCCATTTACTCTCCTGTTTTCGCCATCCTCATCGTAACTTGCGTATCCGCCGTAATCTTCATCTTCATCATCATCCATATCTGCACCGCCACCGCCGATTAACACCTCGTCCAAAGCTGCTTTGCGAGACGCCGATTGGAACAGTTCGTACTCGTACGTGCCATTCGTGATTAATCGGTAGACTTTTACTTCTTTCGTTTGTCCGATGCGATGGCATCTCGCCATGGCTTGCAAATCGTTCTGAGGGTTCCAGTCCGAGTCGAAAATAATCGCCGTATCTGCTGCCGTGAGCGTGATTCCTACCCCGCCGGCTCTCGTGGAGAGTAAAAATGCAAACGAGTCTTGCTCGGGATCGTTAAATCGGTCGATACCTTCCTGGCGCTGTTGCACCGCGCTATCGCCGTCTAAACGCTCGCAGGGCAACTTTAACAAGAACAAGTAGTCTTGTAAAATGTCCAACACGCGTTTAAACTGCGAAAAAATCAAAACTTTGCTCCCGTCTCGTTTCAATTTTGATAACAATTTCCCGAGAAAGTTCATTTTCCCCGAACTTTGCGTCAGAAGGTCCAGCTGCGACGGCATCTCTTCGCCTTCTTTCAACGCCGACCGGCGCCTTTCGATGTAATCGTCCTCCAATCCATCGCACAAGAATGGGTGATTGCATACTTTTCGGAGCTCCATGCATATATTTCTCAACTGCGGTGTGTTTTTACTTTTGGCGCCTTCGAGCAAGACGCCGATGTTCTTCTCGGCGACAGCGGTGTAATAGCCGCGTTGTTGCGCGGACAACTCTACTCTCACCACAATTTCCTCCTTCGCGGGAATTTTTTCTACGTCGTCTTTTAATCGTCTCAACATCCTCGGCTTTAGCGCCTCTCGTATAGCTATGACCTGTTCCGCCGTCGGCTGATGATGTATACTCGCCGCATGTGCGGGATCCAAACCAAACGTTTCGACAAATGTCTCCCAGTCTGGATAAATTTCTGGCGCGAGCACGTGCATCAAACCAAACAACTCCTTGACGTTGTTTTGAATCGGCGTACCGGTTAACATGAGCAACCAGTCGTAGTGCATGGATAAAATCGATCGCGTGGTTGCGTTTTCAATGTTCTTCAAACGGTGCCCCTCGTCCACCACGAGCGCTTCAAACGTAAAATCTTTCAAAGCGGTTTCGCCGTGTTTGAGAATGATTTCGTAGGAGATTAAGAGAACGTCAAACTTGACCTCTCCCGCTTCCTTGTTTAACCAGAATTCGTATTTTTCGCACTTATCTCTGTCGTCGACGTTGCCATTGAAGATAATCGCATTCATATCGGTCCATTTCTCAATTTCTCGTCTCCAATGCGTCAACGTTGAAAGCGGTGCGACGACGCAAAACGACGGACGGTACTTGTATTTATACCTTCTGGCGTATTCTAAGACAGCGATGGTCTGCGCTGTTTTGCCTAGACCCATTTCGTCGCCCAATATGACGTTTTTCTTCTTGTAAAAGTTGGTTACCATCCAACGAAATGAGGCTTCTTGATACTCTCGCAAACGCATGCCGTTTTTAAACTCCGGAATGGTCGGATCGAGCGATCCAGTCGTGTCTTTAAACTTATCTCGCGTCTTTAGTAAATGCTCGCATTCTTTTTGGAGCGCAGAAGTATCAGGAGGCGATGGATCCGAATAAGCCATAAAGCGGGCAACTTCTTTCAGATCTTCTTCGCTCGTCAAACTTGACTCCGGCTCCCACGTAGCGCTCGAATAATTCAAACTCTTCCACTTGCAGTAATAGTATCTCACCATCTCAACTTTAGTCGTTGTATTCTTCTTCTTTTCATCGTTTTCGTCGTCGTCGATAATTTCAACCTCGCTCTCATTGTCCTCCTGCTTCACAACGTCGTCGTCGTCGTCCTCGTACTCCACCCACTCCTCCGTTTCTTTCGTCGCGAAAATCCTTTCAATTTCCAAATACTCGCTCGGAAACAAATCGTCCGGATCCGGGCTCGGAGCGGTGCCGTACTTTCTTCTGTACGCGTTTACCTTTGAACTCTCGCCCATTTTGTTCAATTCGCTCGCGAGCATCCACTCCACGTCTCTGTACGAATAATAACTCCACTTGACTAAGTATTCCATCTCGCCGCTCGCGCCTTCTTCAGAACACGATTTTCTACATCCTAATAATTTCTCAATCTTATACGTCTCTTCCGCGCGCATCTCTTCTTCAATCTCGTGGCTTTTGTTCTTCTTTTTATTGCTACTCTTCATCTTGTTCTTCCTCCGTCTCTCGCTATCGTCGGAATCGTAGCTTTCGTCGTCGTCGTCGTCCTCCTCTTCTTCTTCCGAACTGGTGACAAAAAACGCCTCCTCGTCCGAGCTGACATCTTTAAACACCGCCGGCGCCGCTTTCCGCCTCGCGTATCTCGGAGGACTTCTCTCCGGAACTGCCTGCACCCGTTTCATCGCCGCCGTCGGTTCCGAATCCGAAGAGTCGTCAAACACCTTTCCTTTCCTCCGCTCGTTCGAGTTCCTCGCTTTACGCTTCCGTCCTCGCCCCGAAATCCCCCCCGCGTCTTCTTCTTCTTCTTCTTCTTCTCCTTCTTCTCCTGGGTCCTCCTCGGACGCGCGAGCGCTCGCGTTTAAAAATTTCCTCTGTTTTTCCATCTTTTCTCGTTTCCTTCGCATTTTTTCTCTCACGGACGTGCCGAAACCTCTCGTCTTCTCTGCCGATTGCAACAGCATGTTTTCAAACTCTCTCGCCGATTTCTTCTGCAGTGTCTTTTTCCTCTTCTTCTTCGCGTTGCCGCGCGGTTGTCCGCGAGCGTCGTCGTCGTCGTCGTCGTCGTCGGAAGAAGAAGAGCTCAAGACGTGCGTTTCCTTCTTCGCATCTTCGTCTTCTCGTCGCGCGCGTCTCGTTTGCCACGGAACACCGGCGGTGAAATCCTCCGAATCTTCTTCTTCTTCGGAAGAAGAGCGCTCGAAGTAATTGACCGCACGTTTACGCGTCGAGCGAGGCGACCTCGACGACATCTTCACGCTTCTTCTTCTTCGTTCGCGTGTGTTATGTATTCAAAAAAGATTTCAAGGCTCGACGAGAGAGTGGAGAAAATTCGAAAAACGAAAGGAATGTGGGCACGCAAGCGCGCTGAAGGTTTAGGTTTTCTCTTCTTTCGCGAGCGGGTGATTATAATATTACAACGACGATGGTTTAGCTTTCGCTCTCTTTCTTTGGTTCGCTCGTTCTACAAGACGACTACGCACGCGCGTTGCCTTCGCTATTTTTCTTCTCGACGGCTTTCTCGCTTCCGCCGCCGGTCGTTTTTTCTTTCGCTCACGCTCTAATGAGCGTCGATAGATTGTTCGAGACTTTCGGTTCGGATTTATCGACACTTCACCTCTCACTTCAACGCCATCAACTCCTTGGCGACTTCGGTAAACTTTGCCTCCAGTTTTTCCGAGTGGATTTTCGCACACACCTCGGAGCTTTTGTTTTCTTTCGCTTCGCGCATCCATTTGGATTTCAAAGAGGCGAGGATGTGGTCGCGTTTGTTCAAGAAATGCGCGCGCAGGACTTCGTCAAATGGACCATCTTTGGTCGAAGCGTTGTTTTTTTTCCGATTTAAGCGTCTCACGTGATCTAAAATTGCCCACTCTAAAGTGGCAATTTTGATCACCGCGTTGTATTCGAAATCTTTCTCGTCGCCGACGTCTGTGCCTCGATCTTTTTCCCAACCCGGTTCGTTGAAGCACGGGTCAGCCACGAAAATCAAGGACTGGATACTCAAGATAACTTGAAGCATGTTTGAAGTTTCCGGGACCCATCCTTCACCTTCGCCGCCGGTCCACGTGCCGAGTAACGATAAGCACACTTTACCGTCGTTGTAAAGGTTCGGGTTGAACCGGACGCGACCGCCGCCGGTCGTTTTCAGATTTACCAAAGGCGGTTTGTTCGGAAAGTCTGAGGTGAGCATGGCGTCGAAAATGAAAGCTCCAGAATCGTACGGCGTACCTTCTGGGCCAGTGATTAAGAATGACCATAACTGCGCCTGGTTCTCGTCCACGCGAACAAACGCGGAGGAGGATACCGAGAGAGGAAGAGAACCAGAAATCATCGCGACGGCGCGTGCGATGGCACTCGTGTTAGGTTTCTTCTCTTGGTTGCGCAGTTTGTCTTTGTACTGACTCGTATCAGCAAGCGCAAAGTTGTCAAATTGAAAACCCGGGCGACTGAGCGCGGAGCAATATGCTTGATCTAGATCTTTCTCGCGTGCCTCAGGTGTGGTAACTTTCTTTCGTTTGTTGCTTCCTCTCGTCATCGCCTCGTCGTCTTTAGTCAAATCGACGATTGCGTTCGCCTCGATCGCTGTTCCGACTCGAACAATCAACTTGGCTGCATTTTCCAAGATAATTTCCTCTTGATCTCTTTCTTTGTACTTGTCTTGCGCGACTGCTTTGTTGGCTCTTTCCGTGACGTGCAAAAAAGTTTTGGCCTGGTGTAAGATGTCGCGCATGTTATCGTATTTCTCGAAAGCCTGACGCACACCCTCTTTTAACGTCGGTACGAGCGTTTTACAAAACACGAGAACACACTCGAGTAAAGAGGTGTAATACTCGGCGCGATCAGCCATGTTATTGAAATCGCAAATTTTGAGTTCACGCGCTAAGAAATATGCCAGGGATGCGTTTTCAAATACACGAATCATCCGCGCGCACTCCTCGGCGAGTTCCTCGTCGTCATCCTCGTAGTCTTCTGTCTCCATCTGTTGGAGTTCTTGTTGTTGTTGTTCTTGTTTGGCGAGAAAGTGCGAAATATCTACCAAAGCCTCCTTGGCAAAATCAACTAAATCGCTGCTCATCTTATCTTGCGCCAGCTGCGCCTTCTTCGCGTCCTTGGCGTCCCAAAGATTTCGCGACCCCTTCTCGTTCGTGTTGCTAGACGCGGAGCTATACCCGACGCCGCTGTGGAAACCTCTCAACTTTGGTTTGTTTTCCCGATCTTGCTGTCGAGACTTTAACAATTTCGCGTTCAATTCTTCCATTTCTTTATCGAGAACTATGTTCTTATCGTTGACGCTTTCTGTCATTGGCGCCGGCGGGAGCGTCGCACTGGGGGATGAAGCACTGATTTGAACTCCCCTAAGTTCTTCTTCAAGCTCTCGTTCTCTCTCGTACAAGTCTTCGAACGCTCGCGGAATCAGAGGCGTTTCTCCAGAGCAAGTTAATGCGCACAATGCTAAATCTAATTTGCTCGCACGATCGTTGTAGGCGCCGTTCAAATACGCGCGTTTGTTGTTCGCCGGGCAGGTGACGTCAACTCTCGCGAACCGCTCGAGGAATGTCCTCGCCGTGAGTAAAACGTCCGTCATGGACGTCATCGGTTGCCAATTTTTTAGTCGAAATTTCGGATGCTGACACGATGCCAAGGCTACTATGCCTTCCAATCGTGGACGCACGATGGTTATTTTCGGAGGGTAGAACGGGTGCAAATCTTCTTTCAATTCGACTCGGACTTGGATGTAGTCATAGCCGAACTTTTTCTTAACGAGTGCCAAATCGCGCGCGATGTCCCCGTTTTCAAAGTTCATAAACGTTACGTCCCAAGAGTACACGGAATCGTTCTTGGATTCGACGGCGATGTACTTTCTGAACTTATTCGCGCCATTAAATCTGTGCAAATCTTCAAATTCATTCAACAACCTCTCAAAAGCGACGTTGCTCGAGAAAATTTGTTCCCTCGCCGCTCGTTTCAAATCCGCGGAGTCTACGTAAGACCCCCCTTTATTCGCGGCGTTGGTAGTATTCTCTTGTTGTCCGTTCGTGTTGTTGTTGTTCTCGTTCTTGTTATTAGTATCGTTATTACCGTCGCCTCCATCGCGCGTAATACACATCGCCGTCGCCTCTTTCTCCCGCATTCTCCTCTCCTCGTTCGTTTTACACCTCTGCTTCGCTTGCAAAAGCCTCCTGGTCATTTTTACCATCCTCTCCTCGCTCCTCGCCCCCGTGCCTGACGCGTCCATCGCGTCACCCGCGCACAAATCGTCGTCCTCCTCGTCTTCGTTTCCTAACCCTCCCTCGGCTTCAATCGCCATTCTCTCTGCCTCGTCAACCGTCCTTTTGATTCGCTTCAACTCTTTCCCTTCAAAAAATGTCTCGCCGACCAATCGCAAAACTTCGAACACCGTCTTGTTCGCCTTGGCGCCACTCGTCTCGTCTTCCAACTTTTCGTTCAACTCCGTCTCATCGATCGCGTCCCCGTCGCCGATGGCCATCACTTCCGACTTTGGGTAGTTTTCCTGTCGTTATTATTATATCATTATAATCATCATCATCAGAGAGAGAGAGAGATAAAAGAAACGTTTGTCAGTAAAATCTGGGCGCGATAAGAGCAGAGAAAAAACGTCCAAAGTCCAAAAGAGCTAGGGGAAAATCACGAGAGACGACGACGATGATGGATTGAACTCACGGGAAACATCAGCGTCAGCTCTCCTTCTTCTTCACTCTTCGCCTCGTTTCCCTCGCAAGAAACGACGGCATCACCGGCGGCGGCGGCGGCGACGACGACTCGGTAAATCTTCAAAAGGAGCACGTTCGCGGACGCGTCAAAGCTCGTAAACTCGATTCGATTTTTCTGCGTCGTTCTTTGCTTCTTTTCGCACGCGGATTGAAAGAAGGACGCGTGCGCTTCGAGGAGCGATTTATTCTCGTTCGCGTCGTCGTCGTCGTCGTCGTCGTCCATGATGATTTTTGTGTGAGCCGAGGATAGAGATGGTATGTGCGCGCGCAGCTTTTTTTTTATGCCGCAAAAAGATATTTATGGTTTTCCTTCATTTTTCCAATTCAGAAATGCACGCGCGAAGAGAAAAAGGGACGACGCAGAGACGACGCTTCAAACGCGCCTCCGCTTCTCCTCCGCGAAACCAATCTTTGCTTCTTCTCGCGGTGTTTTTATCGCTCCGTGTGCTCGGTTCGACGAACGGGTTAAAACTGTCCTCCTCCTCCGCGGAGGAAGAGAACGAGATCGAATTCACCACTTTTTCCAACGCGTCGTCGTCGTCAAAGGCATCATCGGCGTCTTCAACGAATTCGATACACTCGCACGAGTCCGTTTTTGAAGGTCGTTCGGACACGAGCACGTTGCAGTGGACCTCGAATTACGTGCGAAGAGTGCTGCCACGATTTGCGGTGCACGATAATAAAACGTGGGAAGGTTCGGAGCTTTTTACGAGCGGTTTGAGTTGGGAACTCATCGATGACTATTCGAACGGAATGATGCTTTTGGAGTTTAATAAAATGCCTCGAGTGCGGAACATCGATCCGTCTTTGAAGTTGTTCCATTACGGATTGTATAAGAACGGGGCGATGAAAAAACTAGTCGAGTGCGATTACGAGAAGAAAGGAGAGGAGAGCGAGTGCATGGGGTTAGAGCGGTCGATGATATACCCTCGGATTCAGAATTGGCTGAAAGTGTTACTCGAGAAGAGCGAGAGAGGGACGGAGAGAGAGCGATGGAACGGAGGACACGAGTATTGGACGCACACGTGGTTGGAACACGACATGGAGGATAATAATCGGGTCAGTCCTGTGGGTGCGTCGTTTTTAGAGCATTCGGTGCTTGAATATGGCAGAGACGACGAGGCCGTGGACGCGTTGAAGGATTATTTGGAAGCGACTGGGATGCTCAACGGGTTTAGCGCTGAACACGAACAAAACGTGAGAGATGTAATTAAATTAGCGACAGATGTAGAAACGACGGGGAAGTATAGTGATACGTGGCGCGCGACGACTTGGTTAGTGGCGGTGATGCACTCGAGATTAACCGAAGGTGGGACGAGCGAGAAGGTTGGAATACAAGCCATTCGATTAGCGTTTGTGTTTCGACCGAGACTTTTTGATGACGCAAAAGATGAAGAAGGCGAAGGCGAAGAAGAACTAAGCGAAGATGAATTACCAACCATACTCGAAGATATGGCTGATTTTCTCGCCGCCGCCAACTGGTTGGGCGATTTAGAGGAGTTTGAAAGAATTGGTTCATACACGATTGATCGAACGAAGATGGGCTACACGTTACAAGTGGATGTGTTGCCCAAAAAAGTTCAACTGAAAGACGAACAAGGAGGAAACGAAGGAGAGCGTAAACATAAATACACCGTCCTCGGTCCGAACGTCGGCGTCGAAATCGCGGCTGCTTCGATCTCAGGCGGCTTCGACGCGCTCGACCAACTCCAATACGCCGTCGAAGACGGCTTGATCGAAGAACCTTTCTGGAACGAACTCGTCACGAACGTCTGCCAATACAACATGGAAAACAAAGACTCGAGCACGGTCGGGATGGTTACGACCAAGTTCCACGCGTGCATGATCACTCCTCGCAAACCAGCGGACAAGCTCGAACGCTTGCTCCCGAACAACATAGGCTCTCGCAAATCCCCTATCATGGTTGCGTTGTCCCACATCAAATTCGGTTTGCGCGCGCAAAGCAAACTCTTCGCCAAAGCCTACGTCGGCGCGTTTCCGAAACCGTGGTGGTGCCCCGACGATAAAAAAAAACCATTCCGCAGAGTAGCAGACGACGATTACTTATCCGAAGAGGATGAAGAAACCAAAAGGTTGCGCGAAGAGCACGAAAGGCGCGAGCTGCAAACCTTTCGCTACAAGAAGTGTCAAAACTGAGGTAAAGATTTGAAAGTACTAACAGAAGAGAGAGAGAGAGAACAAAGAGAGAGAGAGAGAATGCGCGCACCGCGCAGCATGAAATATAACGTGTTGTATCATAGCTAATTTTAGTCCGCGCCGCGTAACATCAACATTATGAAGACTTCTTCTTCTTCTTATTCGTCGTCGTCTTCGCATCGAAAAGAAAAGAAGAGGAAAAAAATCTAAACTCTCGCATCGGAAAACGTAAAAAGTACGCTCTTACAGTTGAAGCGAAATCTTGACTTTTCTCTCTCTCAAAGCTTAAACGCGCGTTCACACGGTGGAAGAGGAGATCGCGAGAGCGCAGCAAAATAGCACCGGCGCTTTTTCTTTCTTCTCCGCGCGATTTGGTTGATATTTATTCGCTCTCTCTCTCTCTCTCTGTGTGTCTTTCTTCTTCTTCTTCTTCTTCTTCGCGCGCGATTCAATTCTCGAGAGGGCGGAGAGAAGAACAATAAAAGATGTCGTCGGGAGGAGGAAGAAACTCGCGAGGAGGGAATAACAACAACAGCAATGGTGCTCCGCATCATCATCACCATCACCATCATCACCATCACCGATCGAACAACAGAAACGCGAACAACAGTTCTTCGCCGCAAGTTTCGGACATCCTCTCTCCGAACTGGCTGCGTCGATCGCAGACTTCAATCATCACGCCCGGGGCACACTTGCAAATCGTTTGGAGAGGTTTCTTCTCGCTCGGGATGTTCATGGACCAGAATAACTTATTCGGAGACGACGAAGGACCGACGACGTCGAACGCTTTGAGAGCAGATTCTGGAGTATCCGATGGGAACGTCAGTTTGAACAATACGGTGGATGGGGAAGATGAGACCGGTTCGGACGCGACGCAGATATTGAGCACGGGCGGCATCGGGGCGGTGGAGAGTAAAGAACGGCACCGCTTGATGCGGAAGGGATCAGGAGGAGGATCAGGATCAGGAGGAGGAGGTGCGCGGGATGGATCGTCGCATCGACAGCAGCAGCAACAACGACATGGAGGACAGCAACAAGAGAGACAGCGGGGGAGCGAGGATGAAGAGCTACGAAGGCAGCATCAACGTCGACTGCATCATAACGCCGGGATGACCATAAACGCGAGCTCGGATGAGACGTCGGTTGAGAACACGACGACGACGAATAGTGGTGAGAGAGGCGGAGACGTCGTGAATACGAATACGAATAATAACACGAACCACGCTACGAGAGAAGCCAGTCAGACGAGTAACATGAGCCAAGGGTCGTTTGAAGATCATCATCGTGATAACGAGAATGCGAACAACAACGATAACAACGACAGAGGAGAGAATAATAATGAGAACACGGACAGAGAGCATTCGGAAGATACGGGCGTAGCGCGCGATACTTTTAGCAATAGGGATAGAGATAACAACAACAACAACAACAACAACAACGGGTCGGAACAGCCTTTGTTTAACAATGCGACTGAGTTAATTGCGCGAGCACCGCCGATGGGTTTTCGAATCCCAGGGACGGCGGCTGGAGAAGGCGTTGCGAGAGCACACGCGGCAGGGAACGTTTTACCGGACATTTTGAGGGCGAAGCGGGTAACGAGTTTAGACGCCGAGTTTCCAATCGTTTGGGATCCAGTTGCGTTGCTGTGTTTGTATCCAGGAAGCGAGAGGTCTCAAGAGGCTTTTTTAAAGTTGGCGCAAAGTTTAAAACCGAGAAGGGAGGAGATGCCGGAAGACGTGGCAGAGACTGCAAATGTTGGCGGCGCTGGGACGCCTACGGTTTCAAATAATAATAATAATAATAATAATAATAGCAACAACAACAACAACGTAACGATACCAGCGAGCACCGGTGGACATCACGGACCTGGTAATAGTATCGCTGGTGGCACCGGTGGGGGCGGTAGAGGTAGCGGTTTGTTGCGGGAACGAATAGCACCGTCGACGCAATCGTTTAATGATAGAAGTTCGTTGAATTCAAGTCATAGTCACGGCAACGAGCGAGAACCCGGAGCGGAGGTTGTTTTATCGCCATTATCGACGAGCGTCCGAGAACAGCAACAGCGCGCGGCTGCAGAAGCAGCCGCAGCTGCAGCTGCAGATAATACCACAGGAACGACCACATCTGGGAGTGGAGAGCTGCAAAGAACACCGTCAATGATGGAAGTGTCGCAAACCGCAATAGGCGTGGCAGCAAAAGTAGAACTTCCGGAGGGATACGTCGCTTATATTGTTTCGCAAGAACAACTTCCAGATTTAGCGTATGAAGCCGTTGCAAAAGAACGGGATTTACAACAAGCACCAGCTGCCACCGCAGGTGGGTATGATCCTACGAACACATCCGAACGGCAGCAAAGAAGAATGCCGGGTATTGCTCGCGAACGATTTCTCGCGGATGCCGCAAATGCCAACACAAACACGACGCCGACGAATTACACGAGCACGAACACGAATTTTCAGACAATCGAACCACTTTGGGTTATTATTCAAACCGTGGAGCCTTTGCCGGCGCCTCAGCCGATTGCAAATGTGCCAGCACCAGATTCTCGTCCGGCGCGGGGTATTTTGAAAGGCTGGACGGCTTCGCAGCTCGGAAATTACTCGAAAGAGACCGGTGCGGTAGCCGGCGGCGCCGGAGGGATCACGCAAGGAGCAACTTCCGAGAGAGAACCGTTGCATAGGAGGCGAACATCAAACTCGGGCGCGGGTAGTGGTGGAGGTGGTATGGATACCGCCACTGCAAATGCGTATTTATCGACGCCGTTGACAACCGGCGGGACAAATAACGGGGGTCTTCGCTCGCAACAACATCAGCGACGACCTGCGGTTGTCGCTCGAGTGATTAACGGGAACAACGTCGTTTCAGATGGTGAGTACGATACCGATAACGACTCGAGAGGATTTGGAACTTCTGCCGGAAGTCGTGAAACGGATCCAGATAGTGTAGAAAGGGACGACGGTTCGGAAGGCGCAAACGTCGGTGGTTCAAACATTTCAGGAGCCGTGGTCAGCGAAGACGCAAACATGTTGGAAGACGTGAACGCGAACCGACCTCGAAGTAACGTCGCCTCAGACGAAGAGACAGAACTAACGTCTGGGATTTCAAATCCATCCGAAGACGCTAAAAACAAGGACGACGTGAGTGAAGTTGACGACGACAACGCTTCCCTCTCTATCCCGACGAACGAACAAACGCAACAAACCAGATCCCATCTTCATAAAATACGACGCGAACCATCACCGCAACACCGAAGCACGCCATCTCCGGCGAGCTCACCGTCCTCGTCGGATGCGACTGAAGATGATATATCACCGTCGTCGCAAGGAAGAGCTCTTGCAGCGTTGGATGCGGCGAATAGAAATTCGTTAGTACCCCAAACTTCCGTCAACGTGACGCGAGTTCGCAAGATACCTATTCAAGGCGCACGCTTCGCACTGCTTGGGTTTGAAATGGATCATCCGCACGTGAAGTTCTTGTTGCAAAAAATGGAAAGTTTAGGTGCCACTCACGTGCTCTTGACGAGTGACAAGAACGAAGCGGCGGACAAAGTACTCGATTTGATCGTCGTACATCCGCCGTTCTTGCAACTCTTACACGCGAAAGATTTCACGCAGCTGGAAATCCGCGACTTTTTACGTTCGCGCCGCGCGCGTTTCGCGCTCGGTTTGCGTCACTTAGAGTTGTGCATTGAAAATGAGCGGTTGTTAGATCCGAGAATTGAAACCGCGGAAGTCTTTCCAGAGGGTGTTATTTTAGTCGTCGACGATACGACGTTAGCCATGGGCGAAGAGATTGTTCAAAAGCTCGTAAAACTGTTGGGACAAGCTGCGGCAGCTTCTGCAGCCGCGTCTGCGGCGAAAGGAATTTTGCATTACAATCAGGAAGGGGCTCGAGAAAATCCCCCTTGGCCGTGGGCGATCAAGTTAAACAACGACACGGTGCAGAAATTGATGCTACAAAAAATGCAAATCGCGCGAACGGATCCTGATAAGGCGTGGAGAATTGAGAATTGTCTGAAGCTCTTGCACGCGCACAAGGCAACCGGCGATAGGGCAGGTCGAGGCGCGAGAGTTTTAGGTATCGATTGGGAAGAAGCTTCTCATCAACCCATTCAGTTCCCACCGCAGGAGGTACGCGATGCGGTGAAGCTCGCTTCTCGCCACGGTGCGACGTGCAGAGCGGTATTTTTAGTCTCGGAAAATCCAGAAACCGTTGCTGAAGCCCGTAAACATTCTAAAGTTGTTTTGAGCGGTAATTTGCACGAATGCTGCGAGTGGCTCGAAGAAGTCATCAAAGAAATGTGGGCGGAAACGAAAGCGGCTAGGGATGAAGGACCATGGGTCAACGTCTTGGGATTCCCAACTGTACAACAAAATCCTGCGACTACTGCAGCTGCAAAGAATGCCGGGATCACGCCGAAATCAGCCGCTGCTTCAACACCTACTTCGATTGATGTTGCTGCAAAATCAATCGAAGATGCCGCGGCGAATGCAGCTGCGCGCATAGTCGCAAGAAAAGCGAAAGAAAGTGCTTCAGGTGAGGGATGTGTCGCGGTGGAAAAAGATCCAACACCACCCACGTCGACGAGCGGCAACGGCGGTACCATCACAAGACGCGATTCCGAAGATTCTCTGCAAAACGATGACAAAACGAAACGTTTGCTGATGCAAAGTCGTCCCTCGAACGATATATCGCCCGAATTTCAGCAAAAATCCGACGCATCGCTTTCTGACAAGAACAAGCATCAAATGCCATGGATTACAGGAGCTTTAAAAACGAGTGCCGTCGACCAAAAGAGATCGATCGAGCTGGGCGCAGCGCCGCATGGTGGAGACGCGCCGATGACGCTATCTACGCCGCAATCGCGCGACGCCATAAACCCATCCGGACCGGGAAGAAATTACAACATCTCAGGATCTGCCATTTTAACCAACTCTTCGCAAAAGAAAAAAACGAAAACGGTTCGTTTCCCGACCACCATCGACGATGGCGGCACTATGGGCGCCGGTCGTCGTCGCGGTCGATACAGTCCGCCGCCTTCGCCTCCCCGGACAACCTCCGCTATTTCTGGCGACACCGCGGACATGCGCGACACTTTGAGCATGCGCGAAGGCGAAGGCGAAGCGACGGATGTCTCCGAGCTCGATTTAGAAGGTAGCGTGGACGAGAAACCGATTCCGGCGGAAAGTGAAGGCGGCGTCGTAGGCGACCCGGAAGAAGAAGGAGGAGGAAAAACCGACATCGACAACATCATCGATAACGCCGCCGCGCCCGCAAATATCATCAACGCGACCGGCGAGAGCAAAGGCAACGAACAGGAAGAAACCGGGAGAAAAGAAGAACACCGACAACCACCGTCGTCGTCGTCACCGCCGGAAAAGAAGAAGAGAAAATCGCCGATGAAGAACACCCAGCCGCGACGCGAAAGTCCGCGCAAAAGCGCTCGCCAATCCCCGCGGAGACAGAAGTAACGCGCCCACGATACGATATATATCGACGCGAGAGAGTAGTAGTTGAAGCAAAAACGAAATAGTAAAGGTAGCCGAGCGCGCGAGAGTGTATAATTAATTTGTATAAACCTATATATATACATATATACATTACAAATATATCGTGACGCGTATCACCGCTTCTTCTCCTTTTCCTTTTCCTTATTTTGAACTCTGTGAAATTCTCTCAGAGGTTCGTTAAAAATGAAAAACCCGCTGACGACGCCTATCGTCGCGCCTGGAATCCAACCCAAACCTATCCTTCGCAGTTGAATCATCACTTATCCCGCGTCGTCATCCGCGCGAACGTTCTCTCGCGCTTTTGGGGAAAGAGAAAAGAAAAAAGGAAAAAAAGAGCCCCGTGGGGAAAAAAGTGTAGGAGTCTCGTGTGTTTTGTGCGTGTTTTTGCACTTTGTCTTCCTCGAGCAGAAGAGGGGAGAGAAGAGCTCTCGTCGTCGCGTGTGATGTTCGTGAGAGAGCTTTTTTAACGAGAGAGCACGTAAATACGTTTAGCGGGAGGTGGAAGAGAGCAGAAAAGTGGAATTTTGAGTCCAGTTTCGTGTGTCACAGTCCCTCTTTCGCATTTTTGTCTACGTCAGCTTATTTTTTTCTCATCAAAAATCCAAAAGAATTATCCTCGCAGAGAGAGACGTTCTGCACTTCATAATACGCACACCTGCATCTTTTAAACGCACGTAAAAGACGTAACACCATGCAAAGCTTAACGCAACAAAGCGCCGCCGCGAAGAAGAGCGTTCTCACCTCATCCAGCGCGTTTCGCGGGGACCGCCGCGCGATTAAATCGAAGATGACGACGATGCATAATCGAAGAAGAAGCCAACAAGTCGTCAAAACGGAAGCGGTGCAAGGGGAAGTGTTGATTACCGTGGACAAACCGTTGGGCGTCACGCTGAAAGCGAGAGGCGGGGGCATTCCGGGCGTGTGCATCGACCGCGTGGCTGGGAACGGCGCGAAGGCCGGGTTGAAATCCGGCGACGTCGTGATGTACCACTCGTCGTTTTTCGGGGATGAGTTGTGGCCAGCCGATCAGCTTGGTTTTTCAAGAAGCGCGATTAACGCGTGTCCGAACCAGGTGGATTTTATCGTCGTGAGAGGTCCGGGCGAGAAAGAGTTCGACGTGAAGAGGTTACCGAAAAGACCGGCGCCGCCGAAGTTTGGGAGAAAAATGAGCGCGGCGCAAGCGGAACGGGCGACGCACATTTGCGTCGATTGCGGTTTCGTGTACGCGTTGCCGACGCCTTTCGCCGACCAGGATAGAGATTACTCTTGCCCGCAATGCTCGGCGCCGAGAAGCAGGTTTGCGAGGTACGATCCGGAGACGGGGAGAGCCGTTGGTGGTGGGTTGAGCACGCCGTTGGTGACGACGGCGGCGACTGTTGTTGGTTTGGCGGGTATCGCGTATTACGTCGCTCAAATTTTGTAATTTCATCGTGTGAAAAAATAAAATCCATTAAATTTGCGTCTACTTTTTGTTGCGTGTGTTTCTCTATCGTATATGTGCGCGCGCGCTATGTCTCTCTCTCTTTTTCTCTACTGTGTGTGTGTTTGCTATGCTGCGTGTTCTTCACTTTCGTATTCTCCTCAAATATCCATGTCGTCTTTGTTGCTGCTGCTAAAAATCTTGTGCAAGAGCGCTTCGCCTCGCGGTTGTTGTTGTTGTTGTTGTTGTTGTTGTTGTTGTTGTTGTTGTTCTTGTTGATGATGATGCATCGAGAGTTTGACTAACTCGTCGTGAGTGTACCCAATTTGTGGCGCTCTGCACTCAAAGATGTGGCGTTTCAACTGCGGCATATTTGGGCACGACGCGTGGCACTTGTGGCATCGCAAGTCGCTCGATTTCACAATCTGTTCGCATCTGGAATCGTCCCATCCTCTCGTCATCGTCATCGCTTTGAAGAAATCGATAAAAAAACCGTCGTTCGTAAACGTGTGCCAGTGTTGCTTGGTGGTTAACTTTTCCGAAACGAAATCTTGACTGATGACGTGTAAGTGCGCCGGTTGCATGCTCGGTTTCAAGTGAAACCCGACGCGGAATTTCGTTCCCTGCGGGAGCTTTTGCTCTTGATCTTTGACGACATCGAACGCAACGCGCACCATTTGATTCCAAACGTATTGGCGTTCGTTGCTGTCATCGCCGAAATCTTCTTTGAATAGATCAAACGGGTGTTTGAACTTTGGACTTCTCGGCAATACCAACGCGTGAAACTTCGCCTTTGGGAATTTATCTTTGATTGCAAAACACGAGTCGTTTATCGTCAAGAGTTCCTCCTTCGAACACTCGCGTTCGGGGTCGCTTTGTTTCTGAAGCAGACCATCCAAGAAAAATCCGGTGTGTTTTGTTTTCTTCCGTTTGTCGTCGTCGCCGGTGTTCTCTTCCGATTGCGTCTTCTTCGGGGGAGGTTGCGCCAAATGGAGAACGCTCGCCGGCGGTTTTTGCGTCCCGTCCCACTCCGCTGGAAACGGCGGCAAATTGTGACCAGTCATCGATTTAATCTTACCAACAGCCACTTCAACTTCAGCCGGCGTTTTACATCGAAAACAGACATCAAAACCTTCCGATTTTCGAGGCGTGGAGCTGTCGCGACTGTACAACTGCTTGTGCACAATCTCCACGCCTTCGCGACCTTCGACTTTACCTTCGTGATTTTTTCTGCGAGCGACTCTCGAAGTCGTCACGGAGACGTCTAAATCCAAATACAAAGAAACGAGTCGAATGTTTGCATCGCCACTGCTATCATTCATCCGGACGAATTCCACCGCGTCCACAAACTTCTTCCTTTGTTCGATGCTCATGTTCGTCCGATCGATGACTACGTGTCGACCAAGCATGAGACCGTGTTTAGCTTTCATCACGCACTGGTCCGCTTTCTTTCGAAAACATTCTCGCTCGCAGTACGAACCAATCGTGTCTTGATTCACCACGGTCCATTTCTTCGCGGATAAGCTTTTCGCGACGGTCGATTTTCCAGCTCCAGAAGTGCCGGTGAGGACTAAACAAATCTGTTCTTTCTTCGCCTTCTCCTTCTCGTCATCGTCGGCGTTCGAACTACACACCGTCCACGGACCGATGCACTCGTCCATCTTAAACTGACTCCGAAACATCGTCGCGTCGTCCGACGGACACCCTTTCGGCGCGAAGAACGAGAACACTTTCGCTCCTCTCATCCGAGTGGTCTGAGGCGCCGCGTCGTCGTCGTCGCTCGTCCTCCTCCGTTCGATTTTTTGCCACACGCCCCAGTCGTCGTCGTCGCCAACAGCACCACCAGTTTTTGAAGGACAAAACACCCACACGCACACTTTCTCCTTCAACACTTCGACGTCGTGCGCGTCTTCTTCGACGTCGACTTCGCGCACGCGAACGTGCTCGGACAAGACGTACTTCGCGTGGTTCGGAAACCTCCGCGAATCGTTGAAATCCGCGCGACCAAACACGCGCGCGCCATCGACGTCGAGACGTAACCGTCGCACGTTTTCCATTTCTTTCTTCTCTCTTTCTTTTTCTTTCTCTCTCTGTCTCTGTAACTGCGTGCGCGCGAAAGTGTGCGTGTGTTATTAAAGGCTGCGCATCATCGCACTTCTTTTCTCGTTTATTACCTCTGATAAAATGACAAAGCGTGTTGGTTACTCGCGTGCGTTCGCAAACGAGTGCGTGCCGGTGTTGTGGTGGTAAGTTCTGAATTGCGCATAAAAGAAAGAAGTTTAGGGTTTTCTAAAATTTAAATGACCGGTCGACAGGTATTTTCCCTTTGACGTCAAAAAACAAACACAACAACAGTCGGGGAAAAAAAAGAGAAAGAGAGGTGAGACAAAACAAAACAAACTTGACCCCCCAACGACCCCCCTTTTCGGAAAAGAAGACGGAGAGAGAAGATTTGCGTCTGCGCGTGGTCTCTCTTTTGTGTTCTTCTTTCTTTTTTTTGTGTGTGTCTTCTGTGTGTCTTTGCGCGGAACGGTTTAATCAGAGAGAGAGGGAGAGGATTTAAGCGAGAGGGGATCTGGCAAATTCTCTCAAATAGTACTCTCAGAGAACTTTAAGAGAGAGAGAGACAGGGAGAGAGAGAGACAGGAACCGAGATCGATTTTATCATAAAACACATATAGCGCGCACGAAAGAGAGAGAGAGAGAGAGAAGATGACGACGACGACGACGACGATTAAAACAACGCGAAGAAGAAGAAGAAGAAGAAACGCGGGAGGTGATGGAGAAGAAGAAAAGGGAAAAAAGAGGGAATCAACAACGAAATCCTCCCTCGTTATTTTGGAAACGAATCGAATTTTGTTGTACTACGCGGCGCTGTGTTTGTCGGGGTTGTTTTTCGTCCCCGCCGCGGCGAATGCGAAATACCCAGTCACGCGATTTAAGAACGAAACCGTAGGGATCTTCTCGCCGCAGAAAGACGGGAACGCCGAGTTGTACGTGAACTCGCACGACGTGGAGGTAACCGGCGATTTATACATTGAAACGTTAGGCAGTAAAGTTTCGGAGAAGATGAAGGCGCTGGCGTGGGGAAACGAGGAGGCGTACGAAGGGTTGAGAGCGGTAGCGGCGAGGAACGGGATTACTAAAGTGTGCGCTGCTTACGGGACTCGGTATCAATCGTACGATTTGGGGACGGAGTCGTACGGGCATTGCACGTGCAAAGATCCCAGTCACGAGTACGGGGACGACGTGTATTTGGACTATATGGGTGAGGAGTGCAATTATAAGGCGTATAAGTTGAAGAATCAGACGTGGCGATTTACGACGGTCAATCCGGACTATCAATCCAATATCAATTCACAATATGGCTCAGGTTTGGCCGTGGATCGAGAAAATGGGGCATATTTTGTCGTTGGCGAGGCGGAAGCGCGTACGGGCGGGTCAACGACCTCGGCGTACGGGCGCGTGCGGCTATTCCCGATGAGCAAATGCAACGAGACTCTTTCCGGAACGAACGAAAACGGCTACGTCGGGTGTCAATCAAAGACAAAGAGTGGACGAACCTGTCAAGTCTGGCGTATTAGTTCGCCTAGTTTCAGTACTACGCTCGATAGTTCGGGCTATCACAATTATTGCAGGAATCCAGACGGCCGGACCGCCGGGATTTGGTGTTATACAACCGATCCCGATAAGGAATGGGAAGAGTGCGATCCGTTATCTTCGTCGGAAGCGGAGAAATTGTCGTATTATACGAGTTTGGGAACTTTGGACGCTTCAACGAACTCCGCCATTGGTGCGGACACAGACTTTGGTAGAAGTGTGGCGGCGTACGGCACTCTACTTATCGTCGGCGCGCCAGACAAATCGGTTAACGGCGTTAAATGTGGGGTTGTGTACGTGTACAGAATATATCTGTATCCAGAATCGAACTACTTCTATTCTTCGTTGGAGAGTATGCTTTCTCCGTCGGATCCACAAGAAGGCCAAAGGTTTGGCGTTTCTGTTTCATTCGACGGAGAAATTTTGCTCGTCGGCTCGCCGAAGGGGTATTCCGGAGGGGTGCAAAGTGGCGCTGTGTATGCCTACTCGTACGTTCGACAAAACGAATGGAACGGTTACTGGTCTGAACAAGAAGGCACTATCACGAGTCATACGGCCAAGTCCGGCCAATTATTTGGTACGAGTGTTTCTTTACATGAAGGTATCGCTATAATTGGCAGCGGAAGCACGTCCGTTAGCAGTAACAACGCCGGCGCCGTCCAATCCTTCGCCATAGGTCGCTCGGGTGACGAAATGAACAGCGTGCGCTGGGAATACAGAGGCGAAATTCTCGCACCATTTCGATCCACTTTATCCTCCACGAGTTTTGGCGCCGCGTTATCCTTAAACTACTATTCCGCCATCATCTGCGACCCGACCGTGAAGAAAGTTCACCTGTTTACCCGAGACGAATCCGGTAAGAACTGGGTCCAAGAATCGGCCGATGAAAACGGTTTACAATCGGCGCTGGACGTCATGAGCCACACGTGCGGTTCCGTCACCACGTGGGGTAGCGGCAACGCCGCCATCGGTTCTCCGTTTACGTTCACCGATCAAAGCGTAGGTTTCAAAGATTTGTTCCCGATTCTCACGTTCACGGCGAGCAGTTCGAACGTTCCCGCCGACGCGAACAAAGACGCCGCAGTCGCGCTCGATGACGCTCAGAACAACTATGGAAAGAAAAAGAAGTGAAATCGATGCGGGAGAGCACTACTATTTATACGTGCACTACCGGTACCGCTAACACGCTATTATTATTGGCAGTGTAACAACAAAAACAACAATAACAAAGAAATTAAACGCGCTGAGAGTGATAATATAAAATTCACTTACAGTGCGCTTCAGCAGTAGTAGTAGAAGAAGAAGAGTGCGAGAGAGAGAGAGAGTTATTTGACATTTACAACTTAACTTTTTGTATTTGTAAATTTCCTCATTCCACCACACACTTTTTTCCATATCCACAGAGAAACAAGCATCTTCGTGAAAATGTCTTCCGCGAGCGGCGCCACCACCACCACCATTTTCTCTCGTTTCCTCCAACAGAAAAACGGTCTCGCCAACGTCGTCATGGCGTCGTGCTGCTTAGCGCTCAGCGGTCAGCTGTTGCAACGGAGACAGGAGTTGGACGAGGTGAAGATGGAATTGGAAAAAGCAAAGAGGGCGTTAGATGAGGAACGAGCTGGGGAGAGGAAGAAGAAGACGAAGCGGAGGGGATGGTTTTAGAGAGAAATAGAGAGAAATAGAGAGAAATAGAGAGAGAGCACGTTCGTTCGTTCTTCTCGCGCGTTTCGTTGATCACGTGAGAGTTAAGATTTTTATAGTTGAGAGAGTTTGGCTCAAATCGTCTCTCTCTCTCTCTCTCTCTCTTGTATTGTTATTTGTAATAAAAGGAAAGCGCTTACCAAAACGTGGTGGAGAGCGTGTATGTCATCTCTTATACTTATGTGTGTGTGTGTGGTGTGTGTGTGTG